>JAABUT010000621.1_pt1 | contig 52889 bp, 54 predicted proteins | sample 5559281 | NCBI WGS metagenome assembly JAABUT01 (sample SAMN10711880, study PRJNA513359) | rock metagenome | isolation source: Antarctica rocks | place: Antarctica: Victoria Land, Ricker Hills nord | collected 2016-01-04
CCCCACAAACGGTGGGAGGTGGCGCATGACACGCCACGGACAGGCCGGGGCTGAAGCCAAACGCCAGAGGCGGACCGATCACACCAGAGGCGTCACACCAGTGTCACGAAATGTGCGAAAGTCCACCCACTCCAAGGCGAAGAATGTTCCCGCCGAGCACGAGGGCGAGTTCGGCTACGGCGACGTGTGGACGTGGACCGCCATCTGTGCCGACACCAAGATCGTGCCGTCCTGGTACGTCGGGCGTCGGGACGGTGAAGACGCCGAGATCTTCATGCGCGACCTAGCCTCACGCCTCGCGCACCGCGTGCAGCTGACCACGGACGGGCACCGGGCCTACCTGAGCGCCGTCGAGGCGGCGTTCGGCGCGGACATCGACTACGCAATGCTGCACAAGATCTACGGCGCGGCCACCGGCAAGAGCGACGAGCGCCGCTACAGCCCCGCCGTCTGCACCGGCATCGACATTCGCCCCGTCAAGGGGAACCCCGACCTCTCCAAGGCGTCCACGTCCTACGTGGAGCGGCAGAACCTCACCATGCGGATGGGGATGCGCCGGTTCACCCGGCTGACCAACGGGTTCTCCAAGAAGGTTGAGAACCTGGCCCACGCGGTGTCGCTGCACTACATGCACTACAACTTCGCACGCCCGCACAAGACGCTCACCAAGGCCGCGAACGGCTACCCGACCACGCTCGCTATGGCAGCCGGCGTGGCTGACCACGTGTGGACGCTGGGCGAGGTCGCGGCGCTGCTCGACAACCCGGCTCACTCAAACTGACCCACTACCAACTATCTCGTTCCGCGAAGGAACTCTCACGGAGCTTCGCTACCTCGAGCACGGCGCCCACTGGGCAATCGGCATCCTTGCCCTTCTGCTCCATGTCACGCTGCGGGTTGAACTCCCGCAAGCGCGGTGATCCGGCTGGTCGGTTTCGCCTTTATCGCGGCGGCCCGGTGGTCATCGGTCAGGCAGAATTGTCGCGATGCCTCCCCGGGAGATTCGGCAGAAGCCCAGCCCTCTCTGCACTAGGGCGGGATCTACTTGTCACAGTGACTCGTTCACCGTCGACCACCGACACCCCGCTCCAGCAGCCGCCGCGGTCGGGGCCGGCGGGCTGCGGGCGAAAGGCCAACGGATGCTCCTGCCAGGTCGCGAGGTCGGTGCTGCTGACATGACCCCAGGCGATGTTGCCGTGCCGGGCCGCGTCGGGGTTGTGCTGGAAGAAGACGTGCCACCGGCCGGCGCAGTGGACCAGTCCGTTGGGGTCGTTGAGCCAGCCCCGCGCAGGGGCGACGTGGTAGGCGGTCACCCGCGCGCGCGGACCGGCCGCATGTCGTGGCGCTCGATGATCGCCTCGCGGCCAGGGCCGACGCCGATCGCGGAGACGCGGGCCCCGATGAGCTCCTCGACCCGCTCGACGTAACGCTGCGCATTGGGCGGCAGCTCCGCGAAGGTGCGGCAGCCGGAGATGTCCTCCCACCACCCGGGCAGCTCCTCGTAGACCGGGACGGCGTGGTGAAAGTCGCTCTGCCCCATGGGCATCTGGTCGTGGCGGACGCCGTCGACGTCGTAGGCGACGCAGATCGGCACGGTGTCGAGGCCGGTGAGGACGTCGAGCTTGGTGACCACGAAGTCGGTGACGCCGTTGATTCGCGTGGCGTAGCGGCCTATCACCGTGTCGAGCCAGCCGCAGCGGCGCGGGCGGCCGGTCGTCGTCCCGAACTCGACGCCGGTCTTTCGCAGGAACTCGCCGTGGGCGTCGGTCAGCTCGGTGGGGAACGGGCCCTCGCCCACACGGGTCGTGTAGGCCTTGAGGATGGCGATGACCTGGTCGATGCGGGTCGGCGGTATGCCTGAGCCCGTGCAGGCGCCCCCGGCCGTCGCGTTGGAGGAGGTGACGAACGGGTAGGTGCCGAAGTCGACGTCGAGCAAGGTCGCCTGACCGGCCTCGAGCAACACCGTGTCACCGCGGTCGAGGGCCTGCTCCAAGAGCAGGGAGGTGTCTCTGACCATCGGGCGGAGCCGGCCGACGTAGGAGAGCAGCTCGCCGACGACGTCGTCGGCGGCGACGGCGCGCCGGTTGTAGATCTTGGCAAGCACCTGGTTCTTGACGTCGAGGGCCGCTTCGACCTTCTGCCGCAGGATGTTCTCGTCGAACAGGTCTTGGATGCGGATGCCGGTGCGCGACATCTTGTCGGCGTAGGTCGGACCGATCCCCCGGCCCGTCGTTCCGATCCGCCGGGAGCCGAGAAACCGCTCGGTGACCTTGTCGAGGGTGCGGTTGTAGGGCGTGATGACGTGCGCGTTCGCGCTGACAACAAGTTTCGAGGTGTCGACGCCGCGCGCTTCGAGGCCGGCGATCTCCTCGAGCAGCACGGACAGGTCGATGACCACGCCGTTGCCGATCACGGGAGTACACGTCGGGGTGAGGATGCCGCTGGGCAGCAGGTGCAACGCATACTTCTGCGCCTTGTCGCCCTCGCCGATGACGATCGTGTGGCCGGCGTTGTTGCCGCCGTTGAACTTCACGACGTAGTCACAGCTGTCGCCGAGCAGGTCGGTCGCCTTGCCCTTGCCCTCGTCGCCCCACTGGGCCCCCACCAACACGACGGCCGGCATCGGTCCACCTCTTCCGCTGGGTCCTGCTCGACATCGGGTCGCTGGGCGGCGCCAGGCTATCCGCTGCGCTCGGCCCCGCCCAACTGACGGGGCAGGCCGTAACGCGTGGGCGTCGGACGGGCCGCCACCTCGCCCCCCGCGGTCATCCGCCCGGCGCGGACCGCCTCGGCGCCGAGCTGGAACCGGGTGCGCGCACCGAGGTCGACCATGAGCCGGGCGACCCGCCGGCGTACGGTCCGCAGGCTCCAGCCGAGGTAGCGGGCGATCGCCTCGTCCTTGAGGCCTCGGGAGAGCAGCGACAGCAGGTATGCGTCCTCGCCCTCGTCACCCCGGTCGGCCGCGATCGGCGCCGCCTGTTCCCACATCTGGTCGAACAACGCGATGAACACCTGGACGAGCATGGGGTCCCGGACGACGACGTAGTCGGCGGAGGCATCGCCCCACACACCCGCAGCGACGACCGCCCGGTCGCCGTAGACGGCGAACTCGCTCGGCACGCCCTCCAGCACGCGCTGCCGCTCGCCGACCTCGGCCCACTCGGCGACCCATTGCCGGCCCTGGGTCGTGCGCAGGACCACGTCGTCATAGATGGTGCGCTGCTCGAGGCCCGCCCGGATGGCCGCCTGGGTGTTGACCACGAGGTCGGGGGCGACCCCCGACCCCACGGCCGCGCTGATGGCGGCGTTGCGCACCGGGCCGCAGGTCTCCTCGTTGAGGCTGCGCAGGAGCGTGGGGGCGAGCTCCACCGTGATCGGGGCGATGGCCGGGACGTCGCGGGGGACGTCGAGGTCGTGCAGGCGCGCCAACGCGTTGCGGATCGTCGCGAGGTCGCTGCGGCGCTCTCGTTGGCGGGTCTCCTCCAGCTCGAGCAGCCGGGCGATGGTGTCGCGGGGGTCCTCGTCGATGAGGTCGGCCCCGGGGAGGTCGGGGCGGGGCGGCTCAACCATCGTGGCATCTTAGGGCCATTGGCAGCGTTTGACCAGTTCGGTGGTCAACGGTCGTGGTTGGATGTCATCGGTCGCTTGGCGTCTTCTGGGGATGACGCCGATGGCCGCGCGGATGGCTTTGGCCGGTTCCGCTGCCCACAAGGGGGGCGGGTGCCGGGGAATGGACACATCGGGGGTCCATTCCCCGGCATTCCTCTGTCTGGCGACAGTCACCTTCTGACCGAACGAGTCAGGACCCGAGGAACGCCAGCAGGGTCGCGTTGAAGACTTCCGGATCGTCGAGATCACCGGATGGCCGCAGCCCTCCATGCGTCCGACGTCGGCCAGTACTTACTCTCGGCCCCGCGGGCCGGCGGCGGCCTAGAGGCCGAGGGCCTCCGCGCCCTCGCGCGACGAGTCACGCAGGAACGTTGCCGTGCGCTGCTCCTCGTCATGCTCACCAATCGCCCGCGCGGCGCGGTGCAGTGCACCGAGGGCACGCAGGAAACCCTGGTTGGGCTCGTGCGACCACGGCACCGGACCCTGCCCGCGCCAGCCCGACTTGCGCAGCGCGTCGAGCCCGCGGTGGTAGCCGGTGCGGGCGTACGCGTACGCCTCCACCGTCCGGTCGCGGGAGAGGGCCTCCTCGGCCAGGATCGCCCAGGCGAGGCTGGAGGTCGGGTGCGCCGCAGCGGCCTGCTCCACCTGCCCCAGCGTCGGCCCCTGCCCCAGCGTCGGCCCCTGCCCCAGCTCGGCGGCAGCCGGGTCGGCCGGGAGCCGCGTCTCCGGGATGCCGAGCAGGCTGCCGTCCGGAGTCAGGCTCACGCGTGGGTCCCGGCGGCGCGCAGGTGCTCGCAGGCCTCGACGACGCGGGCGGCCATCCCCGCCTCCGCCTCCTTGCCCCAGGCGCGCGGGTCGTACAGCTTCTTGTTGCCGACCTCGCCGTCGATCTTGAACACGCCCTCGTAGTTGCTGAGCATGTAACCCGCGACGGGGCGGGTGAACGCGTACTGCGTGTCGGTGTCGATGTTCATCTTGACCACGCCGTAGTCGACCGCGTCGGCGATCTCCTGCGCCGACGACCCTGACCCGCCGTGGAAGACGAGGTGGAACGGCTTCTCGTCGGCCGTCGCGAACTCTTGGTGCACCGCGTCCTGCGCCGCCTTGAGCACCTCGGGCCGCAGCTTGACGTTTCCGGGCTTGTAGACGCCGTGCACGTTGCCGAAGGTGAGCGCCGTCATGTAGTAGCCGTTGTCCCCCAGGCCCAGCGCCTTGGCTGTGGCGATCGCGTCCTCCGGCGTCGAGTAGAGCTTGTCATTGATCTCGTTGGCGACGCCGTCCTCCTCGCCGCCGACGACGCCGATCTCGACCTCGAGGACGACCTTCGCGGCCTTGCACAGGTCGAGCAGCTCGCGGGCGATCTCGAGGTTCTCCTCGAGCGGCACCGCGGAGCCGTCCCACATGTGCGACTGGAAGTACGGCAGCCCGCCGCCCTTGACCCGCTCGGTCGACGCCGCCAGCAGCGGCCGCACAAACCCGTCGAGCTTGTCCTTCGGGCAGTGGTCGGTGTGCAGCGCGATGTTCACGGGGTAGCTCTTCGCCACCTCGTGCGCGTAGGCCGCCAGCGCCAGCGAGCCGGCGACCATGTTCTTGACACTCCCCCCGGAGAGGTACTCGGCGCCACCGGTGGAGACCTGGACGATCCCGTCGCTCCCCGCGTCGGCGAAGCCCTTCAGCGCGGCGTTGAGGGTCTGCGACGACGAGACGTTGATGGCCGGGTAGGCGAACGAGCCGGCCTTGGCCCGGTCGAGCATGTCGGCGTAGACCTCGGGCGTGGCGATGGGCATGGTGACGAGCTCCTCGGGGAGGGGACGATGGCGCCCCAGCATTCTTCCACGGCGGGCCGGGCGGTTTGCAGATCCGTCTCAGCCGATCAGCCGGTCCAGCCGGTCCAGCCGGTCCAGGCCTGGTCCCAGAACCGCCACTCGAGGTCGGTCGCCCGCTGATAGGCGGCGAGCATCGCCGCCTGATGGTGGGGAGCGGCGGCGGCCAGCTCGTCCACCGCCCGCTCGGCCACCGCGACGGCCTCGGCGAACACGTCGCCCTCGTAGGTGTCGATCCAGGCGGCATACGGGTGGGTGTCGTGGCGATGGGGGACGAGCGAGCGCCCGACCTCGAGGTAGACGCGGAAGCACGGCAGCACCGCGGCGGCGGCCACCTCGACGGGTGCCGTCGCCGCCGCACGGGCCAGGAAGCCGGTGTATGCCGCGCAGGCCGGGCTCTCGCCGGCCACGCCGGGTGCGTCCGGGTCGATGCCGCGGGGCTCGAGGATCGACCGGTGCAGCTCGCGCTCCGCGACGACCGCCCCCTGCGCGAAACCGGCGAACAGCCCGACACCCGCCGTCGTCGGCATGCGGGACGCGATGACGGCGAGGGTACGCGCGTACGAGGCGAGGTAGTGGGCGTCGTCGAGGAGGTAGCGCACGAAGACGTCGTCGGGCAGGGACCCGTCGCCGAGCCCGACGACGAACGGGTGAGCGAGGATGCCCCGGCATCTGGGTTGCACTGTGTCCCAGGCCAACTCGGTGAAAGGACGCGCCGTCATGTCCGAGTGGTCCTCCGGTCGACGAGGTGGTCGACGGGCCCGTGACCGGCGCCGACCTTCTGGTGGGCACCCGACCGTAGGGCCCGGGTGAGGAAGTCCTTGGCCGCCGCGACCGAGTCGGCGAGGGTCGCTCCCGTCGCGAGTCCCGCCGCGATGCCCGACGAGAGGGTGCAGCCGGTGCCGTGTGTGTTGTCCGTGGCGATGCGCCGGGTGCGGAACCACTGGGGACCGGCTGCCGTGAGCAGCAGGTCGTCCGCGTCGTCCCCATCGCCGTGCCCACCCTTGACCAGGGCCGCACCGGCGCCGAGGGCCAGCAGGGTGTGCGCGGCACGCGTCATGCCGGCGGCGTCGCTCACGGGCTTTCCGGTGAGGGTCTGCGCCTCAGGGAGGTTGGGGGTGACGACGGTCGCCAGGGGCAGCAGCAGGGTCCGAATGGCCTCGACCGCGTCGTCGGGGACGAGCCGGTCGCCGGACGTCGCCACCATGACCGGGTCGAGGACGACGTGGGGCACCGGTTGGCGCCGAAGCCGGTCCGCGACGGCCGCCACCAGGGCGGCGTCGCCCAGCATCCCGATCTTGACGGCGCGGACGTCAAGGTCGGAGACGACCGCGTCGTACTGCGCGACGACGAACTCCGGTGGGACGGGCAGAATCCCGTGCACACCGACGGTGTTCTGGGCGGTGAGCGCGGTGATGACACTGGCCCCGTAGACCCCGAGCGCGGCCGCGGTCTTGAGGTCGGCCTGGATGCCGGCACCACCGGACGAGTCGGACCCCGCGATGGTCAGCATCACCGGAATACGTCCCGCCATAACGGCATTCATCGCGCCTTCGCCAAAACCAGACGATGGTCGAGGGCGCGGTCGACCGCGGCGCGGATCGCGGCCGCCGCCGCGGCTGGGTCGCTCGCCGCACCCACCGCGGAGACCACGGCCACCCCCGCGGCGTCGACGTCGACGACGGAGGCTGCGGTGGCCGCCGAGATCCCGCCGATGCCGATGAGGGGGATCGGGCGGGCCCTCCCACCGGCCCGCGCGGCGCCCCTCAGCCGCGCGGCCAGCACGCGGACCCCGTCGAGCCCGAACGGCGCGGTCGTGTCGGTCTTCGTGGGCGTCGGCCAGACCGGGCTGGCCGCCACATAGTCGCAGGCGGCGAGGGTGTCGAGGTCGTCGAGCTGCTCGACGGTGTTGACGGACCAGCCGACGATGGCCCGGTCGCCGAGCACCCGCCGGGCCTCGACCGGTGAGACGTCGTCGAGCCCCACGTGGATGCCGTCGACCGATCGGGCCACGGCCAGGTCATCGTTGGCGAGCACCGGCACCGACGCGGGCACGGCGAGGCGGACGGCCACCGTCGTCGCCGCCAGCCGGTCGGGGTCGTCCTTGTCGCGCACCTGCACGCAGGTGACCCCACCCCCCACCGCTGACGCCGCGACGCGGGGCAGGTCGGAGAACGTCGGGTCGGTGACGAAGTAGACCTTCACCGCGGACTCGACCCGGCCGACCTCTCGAGGTGAACCGAGCGACCCGGCATGCCCCGTCATGACCGCTCGATCCGGGCCGAACCCATCCGTTCGGCGTCGAGGGCGGCCAGCTCGTCGAGCAGGGCGACCCGCAGCGAACCCGGCCCGTCGGCTCGGGCTCCGGCCCGCTCGCCGGCCACCGCAAGGATCGCCATCGCGGCGAGCGCGGCCTCGAACGGCCGCTCCCCGGCGACACCGAGGGTGGCGCCGACCAGGGCGGAGGCGGAGCACCCGAGGGCGGTGATCATCGGCATCCGGCCGTCACCGCCGTGCAGCCGCGCGACCCGGGTGCCGTCGGTGACCACGTCGACGCGGCCGCTGACCACGACGATCGCGGCATACCGCTCGGCCACCTGGCGGGCGGCGTCGACCGCCTCGTCGCTCGAGGCGAGGCTGTCGACGCCGCGGCCGGCGTTCACGACCGTGGCGATGGCCATGATCTCGCCGGCGTTCCCCCGGATCACCGCGGGGCGGTGCTCGAGCAGCCCCGCGACGAGGTCACGACGATAGGCGGTGGCACCGACAGCCACCGGGTCGAGGACCCAGGGCGTGCCGGCCGCGACGGCCCCCTGCACGGCGGCGGTCATCCCCTCGGCCCACGACGGTGACGGGGTGCCGATGTTGACGCACAGGGCGGAGGCGATCGCCGCGAACTCACCCGACTCACGGGCGTCGTGCACCATCGCCGGCGAGGCGCCGACGGCGTTGAGGACGTTGGCGGCCAGGTCCATCGAGACGAAGTTGGTGATGCACTGCACGAGCGGCGACTCGGCCCGCACCCGGCCGACGATGTCGGTGACCGCCGCGCTCAGCTCCGCAGTGGTCTGGCTGGGCTGGCTGGTCTGGCTGGTGGCGGGTGTGGTCGGTGTGGTCATCGCAGGCTCCCTCGCGCCGGTACTAACCGGATCAGGTTCGTCGGGTGTCATCTCAGCCCCAGCGGGGCACCCCGGCCTTGGTGGTGGTCGTGTCGAAGCTCGACCAAGGCACTGTACCTAACGGCTGCACGCCACCCGTCCCCTGACCCGTGGCACCATCCGGGCCATGACCGCCATCGGCGACAGGGATCTCGCCACGTTGCGACCCCGTCTGAGCGCCTTCTGCTACCAGATGCTGGGCTCGCCGTTCGAGGCCGAGGATGCCGTCCAGGATGTCCTGGAGCGGGTGTGGCGGTCGCGCCGGTCCTTCGACCCCTCCCGGGCCTCGCTGTCGACCTGGAGCCTCCGCATCGCCCACAACGTCTGCGTCGACCGGCTCCGTGGCGCGTCACGGCGACCGCTGCCTCGTGACCTGAGTGGTCCTGGCATCGACGAGGGGGCTCCGCTCGTGCCGGCGTTCGACGTGCCGTGGCTGATGCCGGCGCCCAAGGCGTGGCTCGGGGAGACGGAGTCGAGCCTGCCGATGGAACGCGCCGCCGACGTGCGGTTGGCGGTCACCGCGGTCCTCCAGACGCTTCCCGCCCGGCAGCGGGGCGTGTTCCTCCTGCGCGTGGTGATGGGCTGCTCGGCCATCGAGACCGCGACGGTGCTGGACTCGACGGTCGCCGCGGTGAACTCGGCGCTGCAGCGCGCCCGCCTGGCCGTGGGTCAGGAGGCGGGCCGGACGCGAGCGCTGCGCTCGGGGCACGTCGAGCGGTATGCGCGGGCCATCGAACGGGCCGACCTCGAGGCACTTGTGGCTGTGGTCTCGGACGACGTCATGCTCGAGATGCCACCCGTGCCCGCGTGGTCCCGCGGCCGGGAGGACTACCGGGCGTTCATGGCGTACCTGTTCGAGTGGCGGGGGACCGACTGGGTGACGCGCCTCGTCGACGCCGTGGGCCAGCCCGCCATGCTGCTCTACCGGGTGACGAGCGACGGTCCCGTTCCTCACACGGTGCAGCTGCTGGACGCCGACGCGTCGGGCGCGGTGAGCCACGTGCTGGTCTACCAGGTGCCGGAGCTGTTCTCGATGTTCGAGGCGTCCGTCGGTGCGCCGACCGGTGCGCCGACCGATGAGTGGGCGCCCGCTCGTTCGTAGAAGGTCGTGACCCGACCCGACACCGCGAAAGGACCCTCCCATGGGCCGCCTGATCGTCATCCAGTTCATCACGCTCGACGGGGTCGTCGAGGACCCCGACGGAAGTGACCGCACCAGCTTCGGCGGCTGGGCGATGCGCCACGGCCCGCAGGCCATCGCCGGAGACAAGTTCCGGCTCGGGCCGATCCTCGACCAGGGCACGCTGCTCTTCGGCCGCCGGACCTGGGAGCTCTTCGGCACCCTGTGGCCGGGGCGCGACGACCCGTTCTCGCGGGCGATGAACGCGGCCACCAAAGCGGTGGCGACCCACCGCCCGATCGACGCTGACATCTGGACGAACTCCACGGTCGTCCAGGCGCCGCTGACCGACTGGTTGCGCAGCACGCTGCCCACCACTGACGTCGTTGTCATCGGCAGCGGCTCGGTGGTCGACGCGGTGACCGAGGACGGCCTGGTCGACGAGTACCGCCTGCTCATCTTCCCCACCGCGGCCGGCGCGGGCCGCCGGCTCTTCCACGCCCCACTGCGCCTCACCCTGGTCAGCAGCGAACAGGCCGGGCCCGCGATCCTCTCGGTGCTGACTCCCGACCGGGAGTGACCCCGCCACCAGTCAGAAGACTCAGTGCGCCCAGCGGGAGGCGTCGGCGACCTCCTCGGGAGCCGCCTCCTGGGCGGGCCGGGCGTGCCGGGCCTCGCGCTCGGCGGCGTCGAGGGCAGCCGGCATGGCGACGAGCGACGACGAGGATGGGCACGCTCGCCTGGTGTCCCGCGGCAACGCCCAGCGGGTCTACGGGCTCTGCGGCGCGGGCAGGTGCTGCTGGGCCCACGCGTACATCGCCACCGCCGCCGCAGCGCCGGCGTTGATAGAGCGCGTGGAGCCGTACTGCGTGATGTGCACGACGACCTCGCACGCCGCCCGCATCTCGTCGCTGAGGCCCGGCCCCTCCTGGCCGAAGACGAGCACGCACGCGGGCGGAAACGCATACGACTCGATGGGCACCGACCCCGGCAGGTTGTCGACCCCGACGAGAGGTATGCCGCGAGCGCCGGCCCAGGTGGTCAGCTCGACGACCGACGGATGGTGGTGCTCGTGCTGGTAGCGGTCGGTGACCATGGCGCCGCGCCGGTTCCAGCGCCGGCGGCCGACGATGTGGAAGGCGGCGACGTTGAACGCGTTCGCGGTGCGGATGACCGAGCCGATGTTGAAGTCGTGGCCCCAGTTCTCGACGGCCACGTGGAGGGGATGGCGGCGGGTGTCGAGGTCGGCGACGACCGCCTCGTGCCGCCAGTAGCGGTAGCGGTCGTCGACGTTGCGGCGGTCGCCGTGGCTGAGCAGGTCGGGGTCGAGCCGGGAATCGTCGGGCCACGGGCCGACCCACGGGCCAACGCCCACCTCCGTCGGATGGGGCTCACTCAGGTCGCCCACAGCCACGCCTGAACGGTAGTGGCCCCCTCACCGCCTACGCTCTTTGCTGTGATGCACTCCCTCGGTCCGAGCTGGATGGACCCCAACTACCTGCTCGAGCACTTCGGCACCGCCCTGATCTGGGTCAGCCTGGGCATCATCTTCATCGAGTGTGGGCTGTTCTTCCCCTTCCTGCCGGGTGACTCGCTGCTGTTTGCCATGGGCCTGTTCGTGGCCACCGGCAAGCTGCCGATCAACCTCGGCCTGGCCCTCGTGCTCCTCTTCGTGGCCGCGTTCGCCGGCAACGTCGTGGGCTACGAGATCGGGCGGACGATGGGCCCCGCTCTCTACCGGCACGACGGGCGCATCGTCAAGCGGGCCTACTGGGACCAGACCGCCGAGTTCTTCGAGCGGCACGGCAACAAGGCGCTGGTCATCGGCCGGTTCGTGCCCTTCGTCCGCACCTACATCACCGTGGTTGCCGGTATCAGCCGGATGGACCGGCGCCGCTTCTTCACCTGGTCGGCCGTCGGCGCGGCGCTCTGGGTGGTCATCATCACCCTGCTCGGTTTCTTCCTCGGCCAGGCCTTCCCGGTGCTCCAGGACAAGCTCGACCTGGCGATCGTCGTCATCGTGCTCGTCTCGCTCGTGCCGGCCGCCATGGAATGGTACCGGCACCGTGGCGCATCCGAGCCGGAGGTGGCGGACGACCTCATCGGTGGCTCCCGCACCCGCTCCGACGACGTGACTGACGAGCGGCGCTAGACCCTCGGTCCTGACCGACCGCGGAACCCGTCCAGCAGGCCACTGAGGGCGGCCCTCGCCAGCACCCTACGGTCGGGGCTGAAGGCGAGCCGGAGCGTATGCGCCTTGGCCTCCTCGACCAGCCGGCGCGCCACCCAGCCCGGCTCGTCGCGGGCATACCGGCGGGCGAGCAGGGTGCCGTTGCGCGCCATGTAGTAGACCCGCTGCGGCGCGTGCCGGTTGTAACCGAGATCGCGGCCCAGCAGGCGTACCGGCGTCCGCTCCCCCATGCCGTGGTCGAGGTGGCAGTCGGGGCCGACCACCGGGAGCAGTCCGGCGGCGAGGCAGCGCGCGGTGAACTCGGAGTCGACCGCGTCGATGACCAGGCTCGCGTCGTAGTCGCCGACCGCCCGGAACGTCTCCGCGGGCACGAGGCAGCCGGACTGCAGCGGGTCGAACGCGACCGCGAAGCCGCCCCGGTGGCCGCGAGTGGGGATCGGCCGGCCCCGGTAGCTCGCGGCGCAGACGAACCCGACCGGTAGGCCGTGGGCCGCCGCGCCGCGCCAGGCGGCCCGGGCGTTCGCGACGTAGCCGGGGGGCAGGCCGGTGTCCTGGTCGAGGGTGAGCACGGCGTGGGCGGCTCTGGTCAGGGCGGCTGCGACCCCGGCGTTGAGGGCGGCGGCGACCCCGGCGTTGGCCTGGCGCACGAGCTGGACACCGGGCCTAGCGGCCAGGGCGTCGAGCACCGCGAGTCCGGTGGTGGAGCCGTCGTCGACGACGACGACCGCGGCCACCTGGGGCAGCACGGCGTCGACGAGCTGGGTCAGCCGCTCGTCCGGGTCGTACGCCGTGACGACGGCGACCACGGTGACGTCCGACCCTGGTGTCGCTGACGCCGGCCCGGTCACTCCCCCTCCCCCCTCCCCCGACCGGACTCACGGGTTTGTCGGTTTCCGGGGTCCGAGACGTCCGGAACCGACAAACCCGTGAGTCCAGTCGATGAGGGGGGCGGTGCCGGCTGTGTCGGGGGGGCCGGCGGTGCTGGTGTGGCGAGGACCCGGCGGGCGGGGGCGATGAGGCCGATGAGGAGGACGAGCTCGCTCAGCGCCATCCCGGCCGCGACCCCCGCGCCCCACCCGGTGGCCGCGGCGCCGATCATGACCGCCAGGCCGACCACCGCCGACGCGAGGGTCCAGGCGAGGACGAGCCGCACCCGCCCCGCCGGCACGAGGAGGTTGCGGATCGACGGGGTGGAGGCGCTGAGGAAGAGGAACGCCAGGCCGTACCAGACGCACACGTCGCGCGGCGCGGCCACGTCGGCACCGAACAACAGCCCCGTCACCCAGGGCCCGAGCGCCGCGAACGCGACCCCGCCCGCCAGCCCGAGGCCGACGTGCGACAGGACCGCCAGCCGGTGCCGGGACGTCCGGTCGGCGGCATCCGGTTCCAGCACCCACCCCTGGAACGCGTTGCCCAAGGCCGTTACGGTGAACAGCCCCAACCGGTATGCCGCGTCGGCCGAGGCGAAGGGCGACGAGACCGCCGGGCGGAAGGCCAGCGTCACGACCGGCACCGGGGTGGACGCGTACGCGGTGGCGGCCAGGTTGATGCCGGCGGTGCCGAGGTGCTCGCTCAGCTCACCGGCCGAGCGGCGGACCGGCCAGGGCGTGAGATCGGAGCCGATGACGATCGGGGTGATCCGACGCCGGAACAGCGTCAACGAGAAGACCACCGAGAGGGCCAACAGGACGGGGTAGGACCAGACCGCTCCGGTGACCGCGACCAGGAGCGCCCCGACGAGAGCGGCGACCACCCGGGGCAGGGTGTCGTACCAGAACAGCAGCCACGGCTCCCCGACGCCGATGCCGAACCAGGCCGGCGACAGCCCGAGCAGCGAGGTGGCGGCGGCCATGACCGCCGCGTCTACCCGGTGGCCGGTGACGGCGACGACGGCGCTGACGGCCGCACAGACGGGCACGACGCCGAACAGGAGGAGGAACCGGGTACGCAGGCTCGCGGCATACACCTCCGCCCGGCCGGCCGGGTCGGTGGCGCGGGCGACGAGCACCGGACCACCGACGTTCCAGCCCCAGACCACGACGGTGGCGCCGACGAGGCCCACCGACTGGCCCGAGACAAAGCTCGACCAGCCCTGCGACCCGGAGACGCGGGCCACCACCGGCAGGAGCAGGAAGGGGGTGACGAGCGACAGCAGCGGCAGGAGAGTGAAGCCGGTCAGCCGCTTCAGCACGCCGCATCACCCGCCGTCGCGGTCACCCCTGCGGCGGCGGGGCGTCCTGCGGGCCCGGCTGGGCCGACCCGTAGGTCTGGCCCGGGGGGAGCGACCCGGTCGAACCCTGGCCGTAGGCCGGACCCTGGCCGACCGCGGGGTTACTCGGCCCGTTGGTGCCGAAGCTGACCTGCGGGGCCTGGCGCTCGAGGCCCTCGGTCTCGAAGTACTCGGCCTTGGTAACCCCGGCCATGCCGGCGATCATGTTGGTGGGGAGGGTCTCGACCTTGGTGTTGAGGGCCCGGACGTTGGCGTTGTAGTAGCGGCGTGCGCTGGCGATGCGGTCCTCGGTGCCGGTCAGCTCGCCCTGCAGCGCCATGAAGTTCTGGTTGGCCTTGAGGTCGGGGTAGGCCTCGGTGACCGACTGGAGGTTGACCAGCGCCCGGGTCAGCGCCCCCTCGGTCTGGGCCGCCTCAGCCGGACCCTGCCCAGGGGCCATCGCCGCGGCGCGGGCCCGCGTGACCTCGTCGAGCGTGCCGCGCTCGTGCGACGCGTAGCCCTTGACCGTCTCGACGAGGTTGCCGATGAGGTCGTGGCGGCGCTTCAGCTCGACGTCGATCTGGGCCCACGCCTCCTGGACGACGTTGCGCAGCTTGACCAGCCCGTTGTAGAGCCCGGCGAAGACCAGACCCAGGACGACGAGGATGACGACGATGACGATGACGGCGGTCATGACGTCAGCCTAGGCCCCGGCTACGCCAGACCCAGGTCCTCGAGCGTGTACGCATACCGGTAGGGCACGCCCTCGGCCTCGATCTTCTCCCCCGCGCCGGTCGCCCGGTCGACGACGGTCGCGACCGCGGCGACCTCCCCGCCCGCCTCGCGCACCGCCTGGAGGGCGGTGATCGGCGACTGGCCCGTGGTCGTCGTGTCCTCGACGACGAGCACTCTCCGGCCCTGCACCGTCGGCCCCTCGATGCGCTGCTGAAGACCGTGCGCCTTCCCCTCCTTGCGGACGACGAACGCGTCGCAGCGCTCACCGGCGGCGGCTGCGGCGTGCAGCATCGACGTGGCCACCGGGTCGGCGGCCATGGTCAGCCCGCCCACGGCGGCATACTCGACGTCCTTGGTCAGGTCGCGCATCACGATGCCCAGCAGCGGTGCCGCCTCTGCGTCGAGGGAGATACGGCGCAGGTCGACGTAGTAGTCGGCCTCGCGTCCGCTGGACAGGGTGACCCGGCCGTGGACGATGGCCCGGTCGCGGATGATCTCGAGCAGGCGGGCGCGGGCGGTCTGTGCGTCGGTGGTCACGGCCCTCAGGCTATCGGCGGACGTCTCGACGGGCACGAACCCGGTTTGTCCCCATCTTCTCGCGTGGAAAACGGACTCGTGCCCGTCGACCGGTCCGCCTACCCTGGCCCGGATGCGTGACGTGACCGTGGTCGGCTCCGGGGAGGAGCTGCGCGAGATCCTCGGAGCCCCGGTCAAGCGGGTCGTGGAGAAGGTGCGGCCGCGGCTGTCCGCCGTGCACCGCGACTGGATCGGCGCGTCGCCGTTCCTGGTCCTGGCGACCGCGGACACCGACGGCCGGTGCGACGCCTCGCCGAAGGGTGACCCGGCCGGCTTCGTCCACGTGCTCGACGACACCACGCTCGTCATCCCGGAGCGGCCCGGCAACCGGCGGGCCGACGGCTACCTCAACATCCTGGCCAACCCGCACATCGGGCTGGTCTTCGTCATCCCCGGGCGCCCGGACACGTTGCGGGTCAACGGTTCTGCGCGGGTGGTGAAGGACGCGCCGTGGTTCGAGGACCTTGTCGTCCGCGGCCACCGACCAGTCCTGGCGTTGGAGGTCACCGTCGAGGAGGTGTTCTTCCACTGCGGCAAGGCGTTCATGCGCAGTGACCTGTGGAAGCCCGAGACCTGGACGCCCGAGTCCGTGCCGTCGCGGGCCCGCATCGCCCAGCAGCTCGAGCGGCCGGACGAGTCGATCGAGGACCTCGAGGCATACTACGGGCCGCGCTACGCCGAGAGCCTGTACTAGCGCGTCAGCACGCCGTCGACCAACACCGGCACCGCCTGGCTGGCATCCAGCTCGGCCGCGATGGTGACGTCCGACGCATACCCGCGGCCGATGAGCTCCTGACCGCTCGCACAGGCCGCGAGCGCTTGGGCGAGCCTGCTCTCCACCAGCCGGTATGCCGCGGCGGCGGCCTGCGCCTCGTCGCTCACTCCCGCGACTCCCAGGTCGACCAGCGCGGCGACCACCCCGCCGGCACCCCAGAGGTCTTCGATCGCCGGCCGCAGCGAGTCGTCCGGCCACCGTTCGCCTGCCGGGACCATCAGCACCGAGCCGCCCCGGTCGGCCAGCCACGAGGCGACCGCCCGCCGGTTCCGCAGCCCTGCGACGACGACCTCGACCCCGGCGTCGGCGAGCCGGGCGCAGGTCGTCGACCCGTTGGGTGACGGGAGGACGACCTTCTTCACGCCGAGCGCCGACCGGAACGTCGCCGGTGACAGGCTGACCTTCCCGGGCGCCGCCGCCTCACGGGACACCGCCAGCGTGGCCCCGCGCGCCCGCGCCACGTCGGCGGCCGAGGCGTCGGCCGAGGCGTCGGACGAGGCGTCGGCCGACCGGTAGGGCACGACGGCCACCCCGGCGTCGGCGGCGACACTGACCGTCGTCGAGAAGGTCAGCACGTCGACGACCACCGCCACGTCGACACGGTCGGCCAGGGCGGCCGCCCCCGTCGGCCCCCACTCCAGCAGCACGCTCGCCTGGTCCACCCAGGCAGACTACGAGGATGACCGACCCCTCTGACACGACCGCGCTGCTGGCCGCCGAACGTGCGCTGCAGGTCGCCCAGCTGGCGGCCGACGCGGACGCCCTCGACCGGCTCCTCGACGAACGGTGCGTCTTCGCCGGACCGGACGGGCGCCTCTACTCCAAGCAGGACGACCTCGACATCCAGCGCAGCGGCCAGCAACGGCTCACCCGGGTCGACGCCGACGAGGTCACCGGCGTCGTGGAGGGGACGACGGGCGTCACCTGGTTCCTCGGCACCGTGGCCGGGGCGGTGGGCGAGCAGCATTTCGACCAGCGGGTCCGCTACACCCGCACCTGGACGCATACGACCGACCGGGCTGGCAGCTCCTCGCCGCCCACGTCAGCGCGGTCTAGCGCCAAAGGTCACCTTTGGCGGGGTCCCGCGCCAAAGGTCACCTATGGCGGGTCTCGTCACGTCAAGTGGTCACCTTCGGTCGTCTCCGAGCGCCGTATGCGGCACAAGGTGACCTCTCAGCGCTCGCCAACCGCCAAAGGTGACCTTTGGCGGGGCCAAAGGACCGCGAACCGCTAAAGGTCACCTTTGGCGGGCGCTCAGGACCGCGGTTCAGCTGCCCTGGGTGCGGCGGCGGCGGGCGATCGCGCCGGAGACGTCGCGCACCAGCAGGCGCGGCACCGCGCTCATGACGCCGACGAGCGCCTTGTACTGCGGCCCCGGCACGGAGACGATCTTGCCCTTGGCCGCGTCGTCGAGGCCTTGGTGGACGACCTTCGGGGCGTCGAGCCACATGAACTCCGGCAGCTTCGTCATATTCATCCGGCCCCGCTCGTGGAACTCGGTATGCGTGAAGCCTGGGCACAGCGCCATGCAGGTCACCCCGCTGCCCGCCAGCTCACGCGACAGTCCTTCGGAGAACAGGCGTACCCAGCCCTTGGCCGCGGAGTAGGTGCCCATCGCGGCGTACGAGGCGACCGACGAGACGTTAATGATCCCGCCGCGACCCCGGGTGCGCATCGCCCGGCCGGCGGCATGGGAGAGCACGAGGACCGCTGTGCAGAGCACGTCGAGCATGGCCTCCTCGACCTCGACGTCGTTGGCGAGGAAGCCCTTCTTCTGTCCGTAGCCGGCGTTGTTGACGAGCAGGTCGACCGGGCGCACGTCGTCGGCCAGACGCTGGGCGACCTTCTCGATCTGGGCGCGGTCCGACAGGTCGGCGACGAGCACCTCGGAGCGCACCTTGTAGTCCCGGCGCAGCTCGTCGGAGACGTTCTCGAGCCGGGACCGGTCACGCGCCACAAGGACGATGTCGTGCCCGCGTTCGGCCAGCTGGCGGGCGAACTCGTAGCCGATCCCCGAGGTCGCTCCGGTCACCAGCGCGGTCGTCATGGGCGTCAGCGTAGGCGCATAGGGTTGATCGGTGCGCATCGCGACCTGGAACGTCAACTCCATCCGCTCCCGCATCGACCGCCTCGAGGCGTGGCTGCAGAAGTCCGACGTCGACGTGCTCGCCATCCAGGAGACCAAGGCCCGCGAGGACCAGTTCCCCCGCGACCGCATCGAGGCGTTCGGCTACGAGGTGGCCCACGTCGGGTTCAACCAGTGGAACGGCGTGGCCATCGCCTCCCGGGTCGGGCTGGCCGACGTGCAGGTCGGGTTCGCCGGTATGCCCGGGTGGGGCGAGCCGGTGGAGAGTGAGGCGCGCGCGATCGGGGCCACCGTCGGCGGCGTCCGGGTCTGGTCGCTCTACATCCCCAACGGGCGCAACATCGACGACCCGCACATGGTCTACAAGCTCGACTGGCTCCAGCACCTCGCGCAGGCGGCGAAGGGCTGGCTGGTCGACGACCCCGCGGCACAGGTCGCGCTCATGGGTGACTGGAACATCGCACCCCGCGATGAAGACGTCTGGAGCATGGACTTCTACATCGACAAGTCGCACGTGTCGCCGGGGGAGCGGGCGGCCTTCCAGGGCGTCGTGGACGCCGGCTACCAGGACGTCGTCCGCCCACATGCGCCCGGACCGGGCACGTTTACCTACTGGGACTACCAGCAGCTGCGGTTCGCCAAGAAGCAGGGGATGCGGATCGACTTCGTGCTCGCCTCCCCGGCCCTGGCCGCGCGGGTCGACGGCGCCGTCATCGACCGCGAGGAGCGCAAAGGCAAGGGTGCGTCCGACCACGCGCCGGTCGTCGTCGAACTGCGCGGCTGAGCTCGAAAAGGCTTGATGCCGCTAGGCCGCCGGCGGTTGGGTGAGGCATCAGGGACGACCTCATTCGCCTCGACCCGGCTACCGACGCCCACCGCTTCCTCGCCACCGGCCAGACCGTGTGGTTCCAGGGGTGCTCCCCGCACCTGCCGAGCGCCAGCTGGTGCGGCCCGCGCCCGATTACCGCTTCGCGGCCGAGTCGACCATGACGATATCGACCCCGAGACCTACCCCCCCGGGGTCCCACAGCGTGTTCCCAAGACCCTGCAACTACCGGGACGGGACTCCGGAGTGCGGCCGGTGCCCCTGCGCGGGTCGGCTGGGTCGGCGTGCACCTCAACCACCGCCGCCGTGGTGTGCTCACCGTGATGCTCCGCCACCACGTCGAGCCCGGTTTTGCGCGCGGATGACCGTTTGCCGGCTCGGAGGCCGGTCGAACGGGCCCGGGGGTCCGCCGACCTGAGTACCCTCGGAAAGGTGCCAGCGTCGGGGCGCACGCCAGCAGCACCGCAGGAGATCCGGTTCTGCCGGTCGGCGGACGGGGTGCGGATCGCGTATGCCGTGCACGGCACCGGCCCGCCGCTCCTGGTCTCGACCTGTTGGCTCAGCCACCTCCAGTACGACTGGGAGAGCCCGATCTGGCGCCACTTCCTGGCCGACCTCGGCCGGTTCGCGACGATCATCCGCTTCGACGAGCGGGGGCACGGTCTGTCCGACTGGGACGTCACCGACCACTCCCTCGCGATGCGCATCGCCGACCTCGAGGCGGTGGCCGACGACGCCGGTTTCCCGCGGTTCGCCCTCATGGCCATGGCGCAGGGCGGGCCGGTCGCCATCCGGTATGCCGCTGCCCACCCCGCGCGCGTCAGCCGACTGGTGTTCTACGGCAGCTACGCCGACCCTCGGCTGGAAGGGTCGCAGGAGGACGACGAGCTCGAGGCCATGTTCGACCAGATGGTCAAGGTCGGCTGGGCCCGTCCGGAGTCGACCTTCCGCCGCGTGTTCACCTCCCTGATGATCCCCGACGCCACCGAGGAGCAGATGCGCTGGCTCGACGAGCTGCAGCGGGTGTCCGTGTCCGCGACCGTCGCCTACGCCGCGCGGCGGCAGCGGCGGGAGCAGGGCGCGACCGAATGCCTCGACGACCTCGACGTGCCGACGCTGGTCCTGCACTCCCGGCACGACCAGATGAACGACTTCGACTACGGGCGCCTCCTGGCGACCTCGATCCGCGGTGCCCGGCTCGTGCCCCTCGACAGCCGGAACCACATCGTCCTCGAGCACGAGCCCGCCTGGTCTGTGGTGGTCCACGAGCTGGAGCAGTTCCTCCGTCCGGACGCGACGTCGTCCGCTCCGACCGGTGCCGAGACGCTCTCGACGCGGGAGCGGGAGGTGCTGGCCCTGGCCGCCCAGGGCCTCAACAACGACGACATCGCTAGAGCGCTGACGTTGAGCGTCCGCACCGTCGAACGCCACCTCCAGAACGTCTACGGCAAGCTCGGCCTGCAGGGCCGCACCGCGCGCGCGGCCGCAGTGGCCCGGCTCCTGACCTCCGCCTGAGCGGGAGCGGACAGACACGTTTCTGCCGCCCGCGCAGCAGACCGCATGTTGCGCATGGCTATCCATCGTCGTTCGGCCAATCCGTGCGCGCTACGCGCATACGCCTCCGGCTGGCCTCAAGCTGGGTACCGGCACCGATGCGCGCGGGTACCCCTCGTTCCTACCGTCGGTCCATGACCGAGACCCAGACCAGCACCCCTCTCACCCTCGACCCGATCAAGACCAAGCACCGCGCCATGTGGGCGCTGGGCAACTACGACAACGTCGCGACCGAGGTCATCCAGGACCTCGGGCCGCGCATCGTCGAGGCGGCCGGTATAGGACCGGGTGACCACGTTCTCGACGTCGCTGCCGGATCCGGCAACGCCAGCCTGCCCGCCGCGCGAGCCGGCGGGCAGGTCTGGGCCACCGACATCACACCGGAGCTGCTGGAGACCGGCCGCCTGCGCGCCGAGGCGGAGGGGCTCGACAGTACGTGGCGCGAGGCGGATGCCGAGCACCTCCCCTTCGACGACGGCCGGTACGACGTGGTCCTGTCACTCGTCGGCGTGATGTTCGCCCCGTTCCACCAGCCGGTGGCGGACGAGCTCCTGCGGGTGACCAAGCCCGGCGGCACCATCGCCCTGGTCAACTGGACGCCCCAGGGTTTCATCGGTCAGATGTTCGGGGCGATGAAGCCGTATGCCGCCGCGCCGCCGCCCGGTGCCTCGCCCGGCCCGCTGTGGGGCACCGAGGACCACGTCCGCGACCTGTTCGGTGACCGAGTGAGCTCGCTGACCGCGGCGACGGAGGACTGCGACTTCCGGCGCTTCTCCACGGGGGCCGAGCTCCGCGACTACTTCAAGAGCAACTACGGACCGACGATCGCGGCCTACCGCAATATCGCCGACGACCCCGCCAAGGTCGCGGCGCTGGACCACGCGTTGGCCGACCTCAGTGACCGGCACATCACGGACGGACACCTTCCGGCGGAGTACCTTCTGGTCGTCGCCACCCGCGCCTGAACGGCCCGTTCTGGAGTCTTGTGCGGCGTGGACCCGCGCGCCAGGGTGGAGCGGTGAGCAAAGGCGCCGCGAAGTCCGAGCCATCCCCCGCGCCCCAGCCCCGGGCCTCCGAGGACATCCGCAACGTCGTCCTCGTCGGTCCGGGCGGAGCGGGCAAGTCGACCCTGTTCGACCATCTGGTCGCGACCCGCGTCCCGGGGCGACGGCCCCAGGAGGGCGAGCGCGACCGGTCGGTCGGCCTGTCCGTCGCGTCGTTCGCGAGCAACGGCATGACGGTCAATCTTGTTGACGCGCCGGGATTCCCGGACTTCGTGGGTGAGCTGCGCGCCGGCCTCCGGGCGGCCGACGCCGCGATCTTCGTCATCTCCGCCGCCGACGAGATCGACGGGGCGACCGCACTGCTCTGGCAGGAGCTGGCCGCCGTCGGCGTGCCACGGGCGATCGCGGTCAGCAAGCTCGACCTGCCACGCTCGGACTACGACGGCACCATCGCCCGCTGCCAACGGGTGTTCGGTGACGCCCAGGCGCTCTACCTCCCCGTGCACGACGGAGACCGGGCCATCGTCGGGTCGATCGGGCTGCTCAGCCAGAGGGTCTTCGACTCGTCCAGCGGCTCCCGGGTCGAGCGCGACCCCGATGCCGACGAGGCGGCTGCGGTCGCTGAGCACCGCGGCCCGCTCATCGAAGCCATCATCGAGGAGTCCGAGGACGACACCCTCCTCGACCGCTACCTCGAGGGTGAGGACATCTCGACCGACACGGTCATCGACGACCTCAAGGCGGCCGTTGCCCAAGCCACCTTCTTCCCCCTGGTCCCCATCTCCCCGGCGACCGGCGTCGGGCTCGAGGAGGTCCTCGAGGTCATCGAGCAGTGCTTCCCGTCGCCCGTGGGCCGACCGGTGCCCGCGGCATACAGCCCGGTGGGGGCCAGCCTGCCCGCCGGCACCTGCGACCCAGCCGGTCCTCTGGTCGCCGAGGTGATCCGCACGACGAGCGATCCCTACATCGGGCGCCTCTCGCTGGTCCGCGTGTTCTCCGGCACGCTGCGCCCCGACGACGTCGTGCACGTCTCCGGTCACCTGGGGGAGTTCGTGCAACGGCGCGGCGGCAACGCGGCCGAGGGTCATCATGACCATGACGCCGATGAGCGCGTCGGTCCGCTGAGCTCACCCCTCGACGACACCACCCGCCCGCGCGGGCCGGCCATCGCGGGCGAGCTCGTCCTGGTGAGCAAGCTGAGCCATGCCGAGACGTCCGACACGCTCTCGGCGAAGGCCCGGCCCGCCCTCGTCGAGCCGTGGGTGTTACCGGATCCGTTGCTACCTATTGCGATTCACGCCTCCAACAAGCGTGACGAGGACAAGCTGGCCCAGGCGCTGCAGCGAGTCGTCGCCGAGGACGTGACCATGCGGATGGAGCACAACCCGGAGACCCACCAGGTGGTCCTGTGGACGATGGGGCAAGCCCACGTCGACGAGATCCTTTCGAGGGTGCGGGAGCGACACGGGGTCGAGGTGGAGGCCGAGCCGTTCCGGACGGCGCTGCGCGAGACCTTCGTGCGCGCCTGCACCGTCCAGGGCCGGCACGTCAAGCAGTCGGGCGGACACGGGCAGTATGCGGTGTGCCAGATCGCGATCGAGCCCCTGGAGCGGGGGGCGGGGATCGAGTTCGTCGACAAGGTGGTCGGCGGGTCGGTGCCACGTCAGTTCATCCCGTCCGTGGAGAAGGGTGCGCGGGCCCAGCTGGAGAAGGGCGTGCTGTCGGGCTACCCCGTCGTCGACGTGCGGATCACCCTGACCGACGGGAAGGCGCATTCGGTGGACTCGTCCGACATGGCGTTCCAGACGGCCGCGGCCGTCGCCCTCAAAGAGGCCGCCAACGAGGCGACGGTCGCGTTGCTCGAACCGATCGACCGGGTCGACATCACCGTCGACGACGAGCACCTCGGCGCGGTGATGTCCGACCTGCGCGGTCGACGCGGGCATGTGCTGGGCACCGAACCGGCCGAGATGACCGGGCGCACCCTCGTCCACGCCGAGGTGCCGCAGGTCGAGCTGTCGCGCTATCCCATCGACCTGCGGTCGGTGTCGCACGGGACGGGCGTCTTCACCCGGTCGGTGCTGCGCTACGACTACATGCCGGCCGAGCGCGCGAAGGAGCAGCTCGTCACGGCCTGAGCGCAGCTCAAACCATGACCGCGGAGGGTTGTAGCCCGCCCCACAACCCCGACCGGACTCACGTTGTTGTCGGTTTCTGACTCTCAACGGGTCGGAAACCGACAACAACGTGAGTCCGGTGGGGATGTAGGCCGAAGGCTCTTTCGTCGGGTCAGCGCAGGACGAGGGTGTCGGCGTCCTCATCGAGGTCGACGAGCGTCGTCCCGCCGTCGCGGACGTCGCGACTCAGCAGGGCCTTCGCCAACCGGTCACCGATCTCGCGCTGCACCAGCCGCCGCAACGGACGGGCCCCGTATGCCGGGTCGTAGCCGGTGACGGCCAGCCACTCGCGCGCGGCGTCGGTCACCTCGAGGGTGATCCGGCGGTCGTGGAGCCGGGTGGCAAGCGACTGGACCTGGAGCTCGACGATCCGCGACAGGTCCGCCGTGGTCAGCGGGTCGAAGACGACGACCTCGTCGAGCCGGTTGAGGAACTCCGGCTTGAAGGCGCTGCGCACGACCTGCATGACGGCCTCCTTCTTCGACTCCGGCGTGGCCAACGGATCGACGAGGAACTGGGAGCCGAGGTTGGAGGTCATGACGAGGATGACGTTGCGGAAGTCGACCGTGCGGCCCTGCCCGTCGGTCAGACGGCCGTCGTCGAGCACCTGCAGGAGGATGTCGAACGTCTCTGGGTGCGCCTTCTCGACCTCGTCCAGCAGGATCACGGAGTAGGGCCGTCGCCGCACCGCTTCGGTGAGCTGGCCGCCCTCCTCGTAGCCGACATAGCCCGGAGGCGCGCCGATGAGGCGGGCGACGGCGTGCCGCTCGGAGTACTCCGACATGTCGATCCGGACCATCGCCCGCTCGTCGTCGAAGAGGAAGTCGGCGAGCGACTTGGCCAGCTCGGTCTTGCCGACCCCGGTCGGGCCGAGAAAGAGGAACGAACCGGTCGGCCGGTCTGGGTCGGCGATCCCGGAACGCGAGCGCCGCACGGCATCGGACACGGCGCGTACCGCGTCGGCCTGGCCGATCAGCCGGGCGCCGAGGTGCTGCTCCATGTGCAGGAGCTTCTCGGTCTCACCCTCCAGCAACCGCCCGGCGGGGATGCCGGTCCAGGCGGAGATGACGTCGGCGATGTCGTCGGCCCCCACCTCGTCCTTGACCATGACGTCGGGGCCGATGGTGGCGTCTTCGTCGCGCGTCGCCTGCTCCAGCTCCCTTTCAACAGAGGGGATCTCGCCGTAGAGGATGGCCGACGCGCTGCCGAGGTCGCCCTCGCGCTGCAGCCGCTCAGCCTGCGAGCGCAGCTCGTCGAGCCGGCTCTTGAGGTCACCGACCCGGTTGAGGCCGGCCTTCTCGGCCTCCCACCGGGCGTTGAGCGCGTCGAGCTGCTCCTGCCGGTCGGCGAGGTCCTGTTGCAGCCGGGTCAGCCGCTCGCGCGAGGCCTCGTCGGTCTCGGCCGCGAGGTGCAGCTCCTCCATCTTCAACCGGTCGACCTGGCGGCGCAGCTCGTCGATCTCGACGGGGCTTGAGTCGATCTCCATCCGTAGCCGCGACGCGGCCTCGTCAATGAGGTCGATGGCCTTGTCGGGCAGCTGGCGGCCGGTGATGTAACGGTCGGAGAGCGATGAGGCGGCCACCAGCGCCGCGTCGGCGATGGCGACCTTGTGGTGCGCCTCGTAGCGCTCCTTCAGCCCGCGCAGGATCGCGATGGTGTCCTCGACCGACGGCTCGCCGACGAACACCTGCTGGAAGCGGCGCTCGAGGGCTGCGTCCTTCTCGATGTACTTGCGGTACTCGTCGAGGGTCGTCGCGCCGACGAGCCGCAGCTCGCCGCGGGCCAGCATCGGCTTGAGCATGTTGCCGGCGTCCATCGTGCCCTCGCCGGTCGCGCCGGCGCCGACGACGGTATGCAGCTCGTCGATGAAAGTGATGACCTTGCCCTCAGAGCCGGTGATCTCTGCGAGCACGGCCTTCAGCCGCTCCTCGAACTCGCCGCGGTACTTCGCACCGGCGACCATGGCCCCGAGGTCGAGGCTGACCAGGGACTTGCCGCGCAGGCTCTCGGGGACGTCGCCGGCGACGATGCGCTGGGCCAGGCCCTCGACGACGGCGGTCTTGCCGACGCCCGGGTCGCCGATGAGCACGGGGTTGTTCTTGGTGCGCCGGCTCAGGACCTGGACGACGCGGCGGATCTCGGCGTCGCGGCCGATGACCGGGTCGAGCTTGCCCTCGCGCGCGGCCGCGGTGAGGTCGGTGCCGTACTTGGCCAGCGCGTCGAACGTCGCCTCAGGGTCCTGCGAGTCGACCGTGCGGCCGCCCCGCAGGCGTGGGATGGCGGCCTCGATGGCCGCCGCGTCGAGCCCGAAGTCGCCCGTGCGGCCCAGAGCCAGGAGCAGATGGTCAGTCGAGACGAAGGTGTCACCCATCGCCGCCATGAGCGACCGGGCCGACTCGAGCACGGCAAGCGTGCCGCGGGACAGCTGGGGGGTCGAGACCGAGGAGCCCGTCACCGAAGGGAGTGCGGCCAGCACCCTGTCGGCGTCGGCCACCGCCGTCGAGGCGCTTGACCCGGCCGCTTCGAGCAGCGCCGGAGTCGTCGTGTCTCCCTGCTCGGCCAGGGCCTTGAGCAGGTGGGCGGGCTCGGTATGCGGGTGTCCGCTCGCCGCGGCGTCGCGCACGGCTGCGGACAGGGCCTCGTTGGCCTTCGTCGTCAGCTGCAGGTCCATCGGTTCGGAAATCTCCTTCAAGCAGGGGTAGGCGTCCATGAACGTCAACCGGGACAAAGTTGAGTGTATTCCGCTCAAGTCTGAGCTGGCTATCCCCCGTGCTTCCTTCCGGAGGCGGCCCTCGGCTGGCCTCCACCGGGCGGGCTCACATCCGCCGGTCCAGACGATCACCGTGGTCGATCGCCGCCTCTCTGAGTTCCGAGATCGATCACGATCTCCCTCCTCTCGTGATCAGGGCCTACCGTCACCGGGTGACCGACGACGCCGCCCGACCACGCACCGTCGAGGCGGTCCTGGGTGACATCACCACCCAGTGCGTCGACGCGATCGTCAACGCGGCGAACCGCTCCCTCCTCGGCGGCGGCGGCGTCGACGGGGCCATCCACCGCGCCGCCGGCCCACGCCTGCTGGCGGCATGCCGCGAGGTCCGCCGCACGGCCTACCCGGACGGTTTGCCCGTCGGCGGCGCGGTGGCGACCGATGGTGCCGACCTGCCCGCCCGATGGGTCGTGCACACCGTCGGGCCCAACTGGCACCGCGGGCAGCGTGACCCCGCCGTCCTTCGGCGCTGCTTCACCCGGTCGCTGGACGTGGCCGCCCAGGTGGGGGTCCGGACCATCGCGTTTCCCGCGGTGAGCGCCGGTGTCTACGGGTGGGACCCCGCCGTCGTCGCCCGCGTCGCGGTCGAGGCGGCGGCCGATCCGCGCCACGGGCCGGGCGTCCTGCTGGTGCGGTTCGTGCTGTTCTCGGCCCGGGTCCACGACGCGTTCGTGGCGTCGCTCGCCATCGGCGACGGTGAACCGGCAGGCTGAGCCCGTGACGACGGCGAACCCCCGGCGCAAGGGTGACCTCGAGCGCGAGCTCACGCGGTTCCTGCGCCGCTCGCGGATCACCTCCGCAGCGATCGCGGCGGCGGTGCACCCCGATCTGGACGTGGCCTCCTACGCCGTGCTCGTCACCCTCTCGGACCTGGCGGCGACCATGCCCGGCGGGGTGCGCGCATCGGATGTGGCCGAGGCGCTGCGCCTGCACAAGTCGACGATGAGCCGTAACCTCGCCGTGCTGGAGCGCCTGGGTCTGGTGCAGCGGGAGACCTCGGAACAGGACGCGCGCGCGCTCGACCTGTCGCTGACCCCGTCCGGCCGCACCTCCCTCGACGCGGCGATCAGCGCTCGCCGCCAGCGGTTGTCCGACGCCCTCGGTCGCTGGTCGACACAGGACGTCGACGACCTGGCCCGGCTCCTGGCGCACCTCAACGACGACCTGGCCTGACCGACCCACGTCACACCGGGCCGGGGTCCCACGGGCCGGTGCTCTGGAATAGTTGCGCTGCGCAACTTATCTCTCTATAGTTGCTTAACGCAACCAAGTGAGAGAGATCGACATGACTGTCAGCGAACCCGTCGCCCTGGAGATCGTCGACGCCCTCTCGGGACTGGTGCGCACCGCCCGCTCCTACGCGCACGTGCGCCACGAGCAGCTCGGCGCCACCGGAGTGACGCTCGGGGTGCTCAAGCGCCTGGCCCAGGGGCCGGCTCGCGCCGGTGACCTGGCGTGCACCCTCGGCGTCTCCCCCTCCGCGGTCTCGCGGGCGGTCGCCACGGCCCTGCACCTCGGCTACGTCCATCGCACCACCGACCCGGCAGATGCCCGTGCCCACCTGCTGGCCCTGACCGCGGCCGGGACGGACGAGCTCGACCGGCAGCACCGCGAGCAGGCCCGCTCGGTCGGCGCCGTGCTGGCGGGCTGGGACGACACGAAAGCCGCCGTCGTGCTGGCCGGCATCGCCGAGCTCGACGGTGCCCTGGCCCAGACGGTGGCGCAGATGCGGACGGGCGCCGTGCCGTCCCCGCTCGCCCACCTCATCCCCACCCTGCTCCCCTCCGCTACCGACACCCCATCAGCCACCGCCGACAGCGTCGCCGACGAAGACCAGACCACTCCGAACCAGAACGAGAAGGCGTACGCATGACCCTCACCGACAGCACCCGGCGCACCGACCGCACCGACCGCACCGACCGCACCGACCGCACCGACCGCACCGACCGCACCGACCGCACCGACCGCACCGACCGCACTGACCAACCATCGGCCAACCGTGGCCGACAGCGCGCCACGCGAGCCCAGACCACGCATACCGCACGCACCGGTCGCACCGGCGGCCGGGCCGTTTCCGTGCCCGGCGAGATGGACCACGGCGAGATCCTGCGGGCGATGACCGGGCTCATGGCGGCGCTGTTCACCGCGATGCTGTCCTCAACGATCGTCGCCACCGCGCTGCCGACGATCATCGGCGACCTGCAGGGCACGCAGAGCCAGTACACCTGGGTCATCACCGCGTCCTTGCTGGCGACGACGGTGAGCACCCCGATCTGGGGCAAGCTCGCCGACCTGTTCAACAAGAAGATCCTGGTCCAGGCCTCGATTCTGGTGTTCGTCGCCGGGTCGATCGCCGCCGGACTCGCCCAGTCGGTGCCCTTCCTCATCGCCTGCCGGGTCATCCAGGGCCTCGGCATGGGTGGACTCACGGCCCTCTCCGCCGCGGTCATGGGCGCGATCGTCGCCCCCCGCGAGCGCGGCCGCTACAGCGGCTACATGGGCGCGGTCATGGCCGTCTCCACGGTCAGCGGGCCACTGCTCGGCGGGTTCATCGTCGACTCGTGGGGCTGGCGCTGGACGTTCTACGTCTGCGTGCCGCTGGCGCTCATCTCGCTGGTCGTCCTCCAGCTGCAGCTGCACCTGCACACGGTGAAGCGCAACCCCTCGATCGACTACCTGGGCGCATTGCTCATCTCCATCACCGCCAGCCTGCCCCTGCTGTGGGTCACCTTCGCCGGGCAGAGCTTCGCCTGGGTGTCCTGGCCGTCGGCCGCCTTCGTGCTGGGCACCGTGCTCTTCGCGGCGCTGACCATCCGGGTCGAGCAGCGGGCGGTCGAGCCGCTCGTGCCGCTCAAGGTGCTCAGCAACCGCACCGCCGCCCTGGCCATCATCGCCAGCGTGTCAGTCGGCATTGCCATGTTCGGTGGCACGACCTTCCTCGGTCAGTACTTCCAGGTCGCGCAGGGCTACAGCCCCACCAAGGCTGGCGTGATGACGATCCCCCTGATGGTCGCGGCCATGCTGTCCTCCACCGTCGCCGGCCAGATCATCAGCCGGACCGGTCGCTGGAAGTCGTTCCTCGTGGGCGGCGCCGTGCTGCTCCTCTTCGGCCTGCTCGGCCTCTCGACGCTCCGGCACGACAGCGCGGCGTGGCAGAGCGGCGTCTCGATGGCCGTCATGGGCCTCGGCATGGGCGCCCTGATGCAGAACCTCGTCCTCGCCGTGCAGAACACCGTCGACGTCCGCGACATCGGAGCGTCGTCGGCGGCGGTGGCGTTCTTCCGCACGCTCGGTGGCGCCGTCGGCGTCTCCGCCCTGGGCGCAATCCTCGCCGCGCAGGTCCAGGACCACGTGGTCGAGGGCGTCCGGGCGCTCGGCCCGGCCGCTGCGGCCGCGGCTCAGGCCGGTAGCGGTGCCGGGACGCTCGACCTCAAGGACATGCCCGCTGCAATGGTCGTCATCGTCCGCACCGCCTACGGCGACGCCACCGGCTCGATCTTCCTGGTGGCGGCCGTGGTGTCCGTCTTCGCGCTCGTGGCGGTGCTGTTCATCAAGGAGGTCCCGCTGCGCACGACCGTCGCGCTGGCCCCCGCGGAAGCGACGGCGTCGATCTCCGAGTCGGTCGACACCGTGCCGGTGACCGGCCCGCTCGCCGAGGCCCGGGTGGGCGCCGACCGCTGACGCGTACCGACCCCGTTCGCTTTCGCCCTATTAGGAGCGCAGCGCACGGAGCGGAGCACATGAGGAGCGCAGCGCACGGAACGGAGCACATGAGGAGCGCAGCGCACGGAACGGAGCACATGAGGAGCGCAGCGCACGGGATTCCGGGCGCTGTGCTCCTCATGTTGGTCAGACCGTGCGCCGCACGCCTCTTTGGGTGCCCAGCGCGGCTCAGGGTCCACCACTCGCTCGCCGGCCAGCACGCATACTGCGGTATGCCTGATGCGCCGGCCTCGTGCTGGCTGCACCCCTCGGTGGAGGTGCGGCCGTCGGACGTCGCCGGTCGAGGCCTCTTTACGACCGTCGACCTGTCGGCACGGACGACGGTCTGGCGTCTCGGCGCTCCTCTGGTCGACCCCGCTGAGCTGCACGGGTTCGGCAACCATGGCTGCGACCCCAACCTCGGCTGGGTCGACGCCTACTCCCTGGCGACCATGGTCGACGTGCCCGCCGGGCGAGAGCTGTTGACCGACTACGCCATGGCCACGGCGGACCCGGCCTACCTGTTGCGGTGCCACTGCGAGAGCTACCGCTGCCGGCAGATGGTCGAGGGCACCGACTGGCAGATCCCGCAGCTGCAGGCGCGCTACCGGGGGTGGTGGACGCCGTACGTGCAGGGCCTCGTCGACGCCGCGGCGGGTCGCTGACGCACACCGCCGTCGGACCGGCTCCGCGCTCGGGGCGAAGCTCGAGGGCATGGGTGGCCTGGGTGGGCGCCGCGGCGAACGGCGTGACGCTAGCGCCGGTCGTGCGGGCCGCGTAGGGGCGGGGCCGCGTGCGGTGAGGACGCACCGTCCTGTGGACCGACGGAGCCGATCGTGCCGACGGTGCCGGCGGGGTAACCCAGTGGCGCCGGCGCGGTGTCGTCGAAGCAGGCGAGGACGGCGGCCAGCGGCGCCACGCGCCAGGCCAGCACCCGCCGCGCGGGCAGGCCGAGGTCATGAGCCGCGGGCTCGCGCTCCCAGTCCGGCAGCGTGCGCACCCGGAAGAGGCCCTCGTGCACCCGGATCCGTTCATACCTCAGGTCAAGAAGCATCTCCGAACCAGCCGATCCGCTATCGCGCTCGGCGGACGACGAGGACAGCCCCGCACGCCAGACCGACGTGTACCAGCGCAGCGACATCGTGTCGGCCAGCCGTCCAGGGTGACGCAGGCTCACGACCTCCAGGGCAAGTCGCCCCCACAGCCCGGACGCCGCGGTGCCGTCCAGACCGTCGAGGCGCCCCAAGAACCGGGCGACCACCCGCTCCACCGCTGCGTCCTGAGGCTGAATAGGATCGCCGTAGGTGGTCGCGAGCGCCGACTGGACCAAGGCCCAGTCTGCTGCCCGGAGCACGAGGCTCCACGGCTCCCCGCCGTCAGGACGCCGACCACGGCGAGCCACCTGTGTCCATCCGTCGCGGGTGATCACGGCCTTCGGCTCCCCCGCCGCGCGGAGCACCTCGGGCCAGAACGCGGACGGGCTGCCGAGGTGCGGTGGGAACAGGGCCCGGTCGACGGAAGGGGCGCCACCGGGCGAGAGCGTGACGAGCAGGCCAGCCGGGTGCGTCTCAGGCCGTCCTGGCCTGGAGCCGCGCACGTAGACGGGGACGACGACCGCGCGCCCAAGACCAGCATCGCCCGTACGCCGCCGCGCGGACCGTTCGGTCACCGAGTACGGGTTGAGTCCGGAGGCGATGGCGGTCTCAGGTTGCTCCCAGGGGGCCGTCACCGCTCACCGAACCCGGGCCGCCAGAGCACCATCTCCTGTGACAACGACCCGAACCGCGGTGGCCGCTGGCCGGGACGGACGGCCACGATCTCGCCGCCCACTCCCGCCGCGAAGATCCGCGCCCCGAGCTGAGCGCGGGCGTCGGCGCGTTGGGCCTGGTGCCGGAGCTCACCGGACAGCTCGTTGACCCGAGCCCGCAGCGCCGTGACCTGGTTCTCCAGCTCGAGGATCCGCTGGATGCCGGCGAGGGAGACACCCTCCTCCTGCGAGAGCCGCTGCACCTCACGGAGCAGCGCGACGTCGCGGCCGGAGTAGCGCCGGCCACCGCCGCGGGTCCGTGAGGGCGACACCAGACCCAGCCGGTCGTACTGGCGCAAGGTCTGCGCATGCATACCGGCCAGCTGCGCGGCGACGGAGATGACGAAGACCGGGGTGTCGTCGTCAGGGCCGAAGCTCGACGCGCCACCCGTCAGGTGATCGCCGGTCCGGCTGGGCTCAGTCGCCACCGGAGGTCCTTCCGTCAGTCGCGGGCGCGCCCGAAGAGGTCGGCGCGGGGGTCGGCATCGGACTCGTCCTCACGCATTCGCTCGAGGGCCTCACGCGCGGCGTCCGACAGCCGCTGCGGGACGACGACCTGCACCTTGGCCAGGAGGTCGCCCGTCGAGCTCGTCTTCACCACACCGCGACCCTTGACGCGCAGCACGCGGCCGGACGGCGTGCCGGGCGCGATGCGCACCTTGACCGGGGTGCCGTCGAGGGTTGGCACGGACACCGTCGCCCCGAGCGCGGCCTCGGCGAACGTCACCGGCAGGTCGACCGTCAGGTTGTCACCGTCGCGGCCGAACACGGGATGCTTGTCGACGGCGACGGTGAGAATCATGTCGCCCGCCTCTGCGCCCACGTCACCGCGAGAACCCTTGCCGCGCAACCGGATCTTCTGCCCGTCACGCACACCGGCCGGGATGCGCGTGGTGATCCGCTGCCCGTCCGGCGCCTGTAGGCTCACAGTCGACCCGGCCACCGCGTCGCGGAAGGTCAGGGTCGTGCGAGCCTGGACGTCGGCGCCCCTGCGGGGCCCGCGAGGGGCACCGAACGTGTCGTATCCGCCGTAGGAACCGCCTGGGTATGCGCCGCCGCCGGCCTGCGAGAACAGACCACCGAGCAAGTCCTCGAGGTCGGGCTGACCCCCCGCACCGCCGGTCGTATACCGCGACCGGCCACCGGCCGCTCCACCGTTGAACATGCCCGAGAACAGGTCCTCGAACTGCCCGGCCGACCCGCCGCCGCCCGCCGTGAAACGGGCACCGCCGCGAGCCATGGTGCGGATCTGGTCGTACTGCTGGCGTTGCTCGGCGTCGGAGAGCACCGAGTAGGCCTCGCCGATCTCCTTGAACTTGGCTTCCGCTCCGGCGTCCCCGGCGTTCTGGTCGGGGTGCAGCTTGCGGGCCAGCTTGCGGTAGGCCTTCTTGATCGCTGCCTTGTCGGCGTCGGAGGAGACGCCGAGCGTGGCGTAGAAGTCCTTGTCGAACCAGTCGCTTCGTGGGCTGCTAGCCATCTCGGCGTCCCTCCTCTCGTAGGCCTCTGGTCACCATGCCACCGATCCTCAGGTGGGGTCGGCGACCGACACCCGGGCCGGGCGCACGACCCGGTCGCCCATCTTGAAGCCGGGCTGGATCACCTGGACGACGGTGGTCGTCGTGGCGTCCTCCGCCAGCTCGGCCTCGACGTGCATGAGCGCCTCGTGGATGGCCGGGTCGAAGGCCTGGCCGGGCTCACCGATCGACGTCACGCCGAACCGCCCGAGGATGCCCTCGAGCTTGTCGGCGATCGCGGCGGACGGCGTGCCCTCGAGGTCGCCGTGCTGGCGGGCCGCGTGGATGTCGTCGAGCACCGGGAGCAGCGCCTCGACGACCTGGGTCACCCCGCGGTCGCGAGCGACGTCGCGGTCACGGTCGACGCGCTTCTTGTAGTTGACGTACTCCGCCTGGACCCGGCGCAGGTCCTCGAGGTGCTCGGCCGCCCGGCGGGTGTCGGGGTGCTCGTCACCGTCCGGTCTGTCGGGTTCCTGAGCCGGCGGGGTGTCGTCGAGGGACGAGAGGTCGGCGGGGATGTCGTACTCGTCCTCGCCGCCCGGCTCGGCCGAGGCGTCACCGCCGTGCCCACCCTGGCCGGCGTGACCGGCGGGCTGGTGGGTCGCAGGATCCGTCTTGTCCGGCCCCGCAGGGCCGGTCGGCTCGTCGCCGGCCGGCTCCACGGGCTCGCGGTCCTCGCGGTGCGCGTCGGTCACTTGCTGTCCTGCGGCTTGCTGTCAGGCTCGTCGTCGACGATCTCGGCGTCGACGACGTCGTCGTCAGACGAACCCGAGGAGCCTGACCCGGCACCGTCCTGCGGGCCGGTGGAGTCCTGCGGACCATCACCGGCGGCCGACTCGTTCGCGGCCGACGCGGCATACATCGCCTGTCCCATCTTCTGGGAGACCTCGGAGAGGTGCGCCGTCTTGGCCTTGATGTCGTCGATGTCGGTGCCCGGCGACTCCTTGGTGCCGACCGCGGTCTTGAGGTCGGCGAGCGCCGTCTCGACCTCGCCCCTCTCGGCCGCGGGGACCTTGTCGCCACTGTCGGCGAGGAACTTCTCGGTCGAGTAGACGAGCTGGTCCGCGGTGTTGCGGACGTCGATCTCCTCGACGCGCTTCTTGTCCTCCTCGGCGTGCGCCTCGGCCTCCTTGACCATGCGCTCGATCTCCTCCTTCGGCAGGGCGGACCCGCCGGAGATCGTCATCGACTGCTCCTTGCCGGTGCCCTGGTCCTTGGCGGACACGTGCACGATGCCGTTGGCGTCGATGTCGAAGGTGACCTCGATCTTCGGCACGCCGCGGGGGGCCGGCGCGATGCCGGTCAGCTCGAAGGTGCCGAGTCCCTTGTTGTGCTGGGCGATCTCGCGCTCACCCTGGAACACCTGGATCAGGACGGACGGCTGGTTGTCGTCGGCCGTCGTGAAGATCTCGCTGCGCTTAGTCGGGATCGCCGTGTTGCGCTCGATGAGCTTGGTGAAGCGGCCGTGCTGGGTCTCGATGCCGAGGCTCAGCGGCGTGACGTCGATGAGCAACACGTCCTTGCGCTCGCCCTTGAGGACACCGGACTGCAGGCTGGCGCCGACGGCGACGACCTCGTCGGGGTTGACGCCCTTGTTGGGCTCCTTGCCGCCGGTCAGCTCCGTGACTACCCGCGAGACCGCGGGCATACGGGTCGAACCGCCAACCAGGACAACGTGGTCGATGTCGGAGACCTTGATGCCGGCGTCGGCGATGACCTTCTGGAACGGGGCCTTGGTGCGCTCGAGCAGGTCGGCCGTCAGGCGCTCGAACTCCGAGCGAGAGAGCGACTCGTCGAGGTGGATCGGGCCGTTCTCGGACATCGACAGGTACTGCAGGTTGATGTTCGTGTTGGTCGAGGAGCTGAGCTCCTTCTTGGCCTGCTCGGCCGCGTCGCGCAGCCGCTGCATGGCGATCTTGTCCTTGGACAGGTCGACGCCGCTACTGTTCTTCACCGTGGTGAGCAGGTGGTTGACGATGCGCTCGTCCCAGTCGTCGCCACCGAGCTTGTTGTCGCCGTTGGTCGCGCGGACCTGGATGGTCGAGAAGCCGTCCTCCGGGTCCTTGCCGACCTCGAGGAGGGACACGTCGAAGGTGCCGCCACCGAGGTCGAAGACGAGGATGAGCTCGTCTTCCTTGCCCTTGTCGAGGCCGTACGCCAGCGCGGCGGCGGTGGGCTCGTTGATGATCCGCAGGACGTTGAGGCCCGCGATCTCGCCCGCCTCCTTGGTGGACTGACGCTCGTGGTCGTCGAAGTACGCCGGCACGGTGATCACCGCGTCGGTGACGGACTCGCCGAGGTAGGACTCCGCGTCGCGCTTCAGCTTCTGGAGGATGCGAGCGCTGATCTCCTGCGGGGTGTACTTCTTGCCGTCGATCTCCTGGTTCCAGTCGGTGCCCATGTGGCGCTTGACGGAACGGATCGTCCGGTCGACGTTGGTCACGGACTGGCGCTTGGCGATCTCGCCGACGAGCACTTCCCCGTTCTTGCTGAACGCGACAACCGACGGGGTGGTCCGGCCACCCTCGGCGTTCGCGATGATCGTCGGCTCCCCGCCCTCGAGGACGGCGACAGCCGAGTTGGTGGTGCCCAGGTCGATTCCGACCGCACGTGCCATGGTGACTCTCCTTGTGGTGCTGATGTGGCGGTGATTCTGGCTGAGGTGGAGGCGCAGCCCCGGCGTCCAAATCTGCCGGGCGGCGCCGTGGTTGTCAAAACCCGACTCCGCAAAGTTGCGCTCATCAGGCTCAACTCTGGGTATGCCGCGAATGTTCCCGCCCCAGCCCCCGAGGTGGCGTTGGTGTGTGTAGGAATCCGTCGAACATGTCATCGGCGCACGAAGTTGTCATCGGTGTGTCATCCGCTCACGAAGTTGTCCGCGGTGAAGACTGAGAGTCGTGGGATCGGCGGAGGGCCTGTTGACCGAGGTCTCCTACGTGACCGGGGACGGTGTGACGGTCACCACGACGCTTGGGGATGTCGATGAGGAACGACTGCTGCACGGGAGCCCGGTTCGTACGACCCGCTCTTATCGGGGTTCGACTCACTACTCGGGCTGGTTCTGGTCGGTAACGCAGGGCGCGCACTTGGTGTTTGAGAGCCGCTTGGAGCATGACCGGCTCCTGATGGCTGACTTCGATCCTGACGTGCAGGTGCTGGCCACACAGCCGCTGTGGCTTCAGGGCTCGGACCGAGGCGTTCGGCGCCGGCATGTCCCGGACGTCCTGATGGGAACTCAGTCGGGACTCGTGTTCACGGATGTGAAGCCGGCCAAGTTCGTCCAGCGACCGGAGGTGGCTGCCGTCCTGTCGTGGACCGCGTGCCTGTGTGCGTTGCGCGGCTGGAGGTATGAGGTGTGGTCGGAGCCGGACCCTGCGATTCTGGCGAATCTGCGGCTGCTGTCAGCGGCGAGGCGCACGCCGCCTGAGGACGGCTTGATCGCAACCTTGGACGCGGTGGACCCGGACGGTCACACCATCGGGGAAGTCACCCGCGCGCTGGCCGGCCTGTCGATCACACCGGCGCGGTTGACGGTCCTGTGGTTGTTGTGGGCGGGCCGCTGGACAGCGGACCTCACACAGCCGTTGTCCGACGAGACAGTTTTGTCGGTCGGCGCATGAACGCGGTCCTCGAGCTCGGCGTCGGCACCCGGATCTTCTATGAGGGCGAGACATGGACTGTCGCGGAACTCTCCCCTACCGGTGTCCTGTTGACGTCGGGCTCGGGCATGCGGCGCACTCAGCTGTCGCACCTGGTGGCCCACGGACGGTTCTTGGATGTGCCCGGCCACGAGCCACAGGAGCGGCCATCCGTGGCTTCGCATCGACTGCAACCGCTGGATCCGGCGACCGAGAAGCGAGCCGAGCAGGTCCGCGCGCTACTGGTGATCCCTGCGGAGTCGACGTCCTTGGCGGACGCGTACAGCGGAACCGCCAAGGAGCTGGGGGTCTCTGTCCGCACGCTGCATCGGTGGGTGGCCCGCTACCAGCAGCTGGGGCCTGCGGGCCTGGTCGGTCAGCGGGCATCGCGGCGTCGGCCCCCAGGCGTCGATGCCCGCTGGGACGTCGCGTGCCTCGAGGTGCTCAAGGACCACGTCGACAGTTCCACCCCCACCAAGTCCGCGGTCCTCGGCGCGGTGCGCCGGCTCCTGGAGGAGCGCTTCGGCGACGAGGCACCCCGCCCTTCGACCGCGACGGCGATGCGACGACTCAACCAGCTGTCGAAGGGCCGCCACGCGTTCGGCAGCGGGAAGGGCCGCCGGTCGGTGGCGAACAGGCCCGACGGCCCGTACGGGCGGCTGCGGGCGACCCGGCCGGGCGAGTATGTGGTGTTGGACACCACCCCGTTGGATGTGTTCGCGATGGAGCCGGTGACGTTGCGGTGGGTGCCGGTGGAGCTGACGATCGCCCAGGACCTGTTCGACCGCTGCATCCTGGGCCTGCGGCTGTCACCGGTCTCAACCCGCTCGGAGGACGTCGCGAACGTGCTCTACCAATGCGTCGCCGCCCGGGAAGAGGCTCGCGGGCCGGGTGACGGCCCGGTCGAGTCGTGGCCGTTCCACGGGGTGCCACGCAACGTGCTGGTCGGCACGGAGGTCCCGGACGGGGTCTCGCAGCAGCGAGTGGGGGGTGTGCCGGCGTGCCTGCCGGAGGCGATCGTGGTTGACCACGGAAAGGTCTACCTTTCGGCGCATGTGATGTCGGTGTGCGCGCGGATGGGGATCACGGTCCAGCCGGCGATCCCATACAAGCCGACGGACAAGCCGACGGTGGAGCGGTTCTTCAAGACCCTGCGGGAGTCGCTGCTGCAGTACCTGCCCGCCTACAAGGGGCCGGACGTGTACTCGCGCGGCAAGGACGTGGAGGGTCAGGCGTTCTTGTACGTGGCCGAGCTGGAGCAGATCATCCGCGAGTGGGTCGGCACCGTCTACCACCACACGAAGCACGCCGGCTTGTGCGTCCCGGAGGTCCCCGGCGCCGTGTTCTGCCCGGCGGAGATGTTCGAGATCGGTCTGGCCAAGGCTGGCGGGCTGGTGGTGCCGTCCCGGCCCGGGCTGGCGTTCGAGTTCCTCGAGGTGGCCTGGCGGACCGTGCAGCATTACGGGGTCGAGGTGGGCGGGCTGCGGTACGACGGTCCGGCGTTGAATCTCTACCGCAACCGCCGGTCCAGCCATGGCGGGGTGCATGCCGGGAAGTGGCCGATCTTCGTCGACGCCCACGACGTGCGGTTCGTTCACTTCCAGGACCCCGACACCAGGCAGTGGCACCGGCTGGCCTGGGAGCACGCACCGGCGTTGGGGCAGCCGTTCTCTGCTGACGCGCTGGAGCACGCCAAGAAGATCGCCTTGCGTACCGGGCGGCATGTGGACCCGCAGCAGGCGGTGCAGGATCTGCTCGCGGACTGGTCGAAGGGTCAGGTGGAGTCGCGGCGGGACCGGTCCCTGGCCCGCCGGATCAGCGCCCAACGAGCCGCCGACGACGCCGCCGTCGAGAACGGTGGAAACGGTCGCACCGGCGCCGACACGGACCCTCAGGAGCAGGCCAGGCAGGTGGCGTCCTTGCCGGGTGTGGTCGATCTGCTGACCCGGCGGCGGGACAAGGCCCCGGCCGTGGTCGACGACGTGGATGACGTCTTCGAGCGGTGGTATGCCGCGCACCCGGACGCGCAGGGGTTGGAGGTGTTCGACGAGTGAGTGACCGGTGGGCGCGGTGGCTGGCCGGCAACGCCCCGGACCGGTACACCCTGTCCCGTAAGCAGGGCTGGGACGCGTTCGTGAACGCGGCCGCCCGGGAACCTCTGCCGATCCTGTCCCCCGCCGAGCTGGTCCGGCTACCGCAGCAGGAACGGGAGGACTACGACGAGGCCCGGCTGGTGTGGCACGCGAACCTGCCAACGGTCAAGACGCTGCAGCTGGTCCAGGCCAGCAGTGTCATCGACCAGGTGATGGCCTCGGGCCGCCGCGACGGGGACCGGATACGTGGGTCGGTGGTCATCGACGCCGCCCCGGGGCTGGGAAAGACGACGATCGCCACCCGGTATGCCCGCGACTTCCACCGCCGGGTCTACCGGCGGGAGGGGCCGACCACCCGCGATGGCCACCAGCGGCTGCCGGTGGCGTTCGTGCCGCTGGCGGCGGGCACCACGTTGAAGGGGTTGAACCAGCAGCTGTTGGCCTTCTACGGCCACCCTGCGGCGGCCCGGGTCACCTCGACGCGGCTGGCGTCGTTGGCGGTCGACTGCGTCATCTCCTGCGACACCCGGCTGATCATCATCGACGACGTGCACTTCATCGACTTCGCCCACCGCAACGGCCTGGAGGTGTCGAACCATCTGAAGAGCCTGGCCAACGAGATGCCGGTGACGTTCATCTACGTCGGGGTCCAGCTGCGGGAGAAACGGTTCTTCGACGAGGGCCGCCTCGGCGAGCAGGCCGGCTACGCCCAAACCTCCCGGCGGGCGACCCGGGTTCAGGTCGCGCCGTTCCGCATCGACACCGGTCCCGGGTTCCGGGCCTGGGTGGACCTGCTGGCCACGATGGAGACCCACCTGCTGCTGGCCCAGGCACACCCGGGGATGTTGACCGACCACGCCAAAGAGCTGCACCGGCGCACCCAAGGACACATCGGGTCACTGACCACCCTGATCGAGCGGGCCTGCGCGCTGGCCATCAGCAGCGGCGTGGAGGCCATCACCGGTGAGCTGCTCGCCGCCACCACCATCGACAATGCGGCCCAGTCGCTCAGCCGCACCGGCTGACCAGCCGGTACTGCGCGCGCCGCGGCTGAGGGAGGTCGTCGGCGGCTACGACATCGACCGGCTCCCGATCCAGGTGCCTCCCCGGCCCGGTGAGCACCCGGTCAGCTGGCTACGGCGGTGGGCCCACCGCTATGGGATGACCCCGAACCAGCTGCTGGTCGATCTCGGCGTCCCCCCGGTGACCGGCAACCTTCTCAGCATCGCGGTCCACATCGGACGGCACGAGGACACCCTGGCTGCCGCCTCAGGCCTGAACGGGCTGCCGCTGGAGCAGCCAGGGGATGTCGCCGCGCAAGCCCTGACCGACCAGCTGATGCGCTACTACAAGCGATACCACCGGGTCAGCCCAAGGCGCCCCACCGCACCACGGTTCTGCCCGCGGTGCCTGCGCGAGGACGAGGGTGCCTGGCGACGGGCGTGGACCTGCCCGCTGCTGCTGGTCTGCACCCGCCACGGGGTGCTGATGACCCGCGCCTGCCCCGGCTGCAGCAGGCCTCCGTTCACCCACACCCTCGTCGGCGCTGACACCGAAGCGTGGACCTGTTCACTTCCCGCGCTGGGAGAGCACGTCCACCGGACCCGCTACCAGCGATGTGGGCACGACCTGCGCACCGCACCTACCACGGCGGTGTCGCGGCGGCAGGTCGACGTGCAGGCCCAGCTCCTGTCGATGGCCGAAGAGGCCGCCGACGACCCGCACGGACAGCACATCCGGTGCGGGTCACCGGTGAGCAACCGCGACCTGCTCGACGCGTGGCTCGAGCTGCTCACCGAACATCTGCCGCCCGGGAACCCGCTGCACCGGACCAGCACCGACCCGGCCGTTGTCCTCGACAGTCTCACCGTCGTGGCGTCGGTGATGGCCCAGCCGGACCCGGCCGGCGCCCAGGAGCGTGCGTCGGCCGCCGGTCTGCTGCACCCCGCTGGCAAGGTCACCGATCGGGCCTGAGCGGGTCCTGAACGCGCGCCCCCGTAACCCGCTGCTCGGGTTCATCCGGCTGACGTCACTGCGGGAGCGGCTACCGGCGAGCAGCCAGCTGGTCTTCCGGGTCGCCAACGATCGACCCCGCTACCCGGGGAGCTGGTCCGACCCGGCCACGCCACCACCACGAGGGACGACGCAGCTGCAGTGGGTCCCGCAACAGGTGTGGCCGGACGTGCTGACACCGTGGGTCGGCAACGACGACTACTGGGCCCGGGCCGTCGCCGCGATGCTGCTGGCCAAGGTTGGGTCGCCGCGGCCGTGGCGGCTGATCGCGCTTGAGCTGGGGCTGCCCGCGGAGTTCGCGACTTACCCGGCGGCGTTCGTGCGGCAGCTGAAACGGGACGGCACCTGGTGGCCGTTCCTGCGGGCTCTCGATCACCTCGCCGACCGACTCGAAGCCGCGCCTCCCCCGATCAACTACCAGTCCCGGCGCTGGACGGCGGCCCTGCCCGCGGACCTGATGAGCTGCATCAGCCAGGCCCGGGACCTGCTCGGCGACAAGGCACCGTGGGCATCGCCCTATCTGCTCACCGAGCTGTTCTGGCAGGCGTACACCGGCGGGGACATGCGGCTAGCGGCACCACCAAGCGGGCTCCACCACCCAGGCGGCTACCCCGGACACCTCGCCGAGCTCGACGAACTCGGCGACGTCGACCTGGGACCGCTGTTTACCCTTACCGCCGAGATCCTCGCGACGTCCACATGCACCGACCCCTCACCGCTGACCTGGCGACCACCCTGACTACGAGGCCAAACCGCCCCTCCGGACCCGGACCGGGCCTCCGAGGGCCCCGATGCGGTACCGGACAACACGCTGCCGACGGCGATGCTGACGGTGCGGGTCTACCAGGAGACCATGACGGCGATGGTGCTGGACACGGCCACGGCGATGCCTATCCACCTGCTTGGGAGGCAAGCCTGCGTCGCCTGGATCGAGGGGTACCTCCAAGCCGTCTACGGGGTTGGTCACCCGGAGGCGACGGCCCAGGTCGTCGATGGCTGCGACCAGCTGGCGGGGCTGCTGTTCGGCGGGAACCGGCGTGAACGCACCATCGACGGCGTCACCACCAAACAGGTCGCGCACACCTTCGGCAGCGCCGCGACGGACCGAATCCCCAATTGGTCCATCGATGAGTAGCGCCGCGGTCTCGCCTGAAATACCGGAGTGACCGAGATCGAGGTCAGCCGGCGCAGCGACGCGGCTACTGTGACGCCCCCGGGCGCTGCATCCTGAGGTTAGGCATAGCAGCGCGGTCCTTGATCGTCTCTATCTGTAGTGGCCGTCACCGACCGCTAGCCGTTGGTTTGACCGCACGGGCTGCCGCGCTAGGGCGTCGACCGCAGCGGTCGCGACTGAGCTCGTGACGACGGTTAACGAACGGGTGGTGGGTGTTGGCATAGCGCACTCCCCCAATATGAACATTTGTCAGGGCGCGCACATCGGCCGTGTGAGTGCGCCCGGCGGCGACTGAACTGAGGATTCGGACACCCCCCACCACGATGCTCCTGGCCCACCAAGACCATGGCCGGCTGAACGGCAGCGAGCCCCACGAGGCGTCTTCGCTGGGATGATCGCGTGATGAATCGGGACATGCTCCTGAGTCAATGGCGGGCCAGGTACGCCGAGCCCACGAGTGGCTGGGACTTCTCCACCGTTGACGCAGTTGTCGACGGCGAACCACCTTGGTCGTACGAAGTCCTTGCTCGCCGAGCGCTGGCGGGAGCGACCTCGGCTCTCGACATGGGTACTGGTGGCGGCGAGGTCTTGCTCACCCTGCGTGTCGCCCTTCCGACCGACATGATCGCCACTGAAGGCTGGCCGCCAAACATCCCCGTCGCCACGAAGGCTCTGGCGCCATTCGACGTCAAGGTCGTGCCCTACGACTCCGAGAGCGACCCGCGGATGCCCTTCGAAGACCGGCGCTTCGACGTGGTGCTGAGCCGTCACGAGTCGTATGTGACCACCGAAGTGTTCCGGGTGCTGAGACCTGGCGGGGTGTTCCTGACGCAGCAGGTCGACGGCCGCGACTTCGCGGAGTCGCGGGAGCTGTTCGGCGGATCCACGGCGTACCCGCACATGACGCTGGAGCATCAGTGCGCAGAGGCGGAGGAAGCCGGGTTCATCGTCGAAGAGGGCGGCGATTGGTCCGGGACGATGCGATTCCCTGACGTGGCTGCATTCGTGTCGTACGTGCGGGTCGTGCCATGGCAGGTACCCGGCGACTTCTCGGTGGACCGGTACGGCGACGTGCTGCTGGGGCTGACAGCGAACGACCTGGTCTTCACCCAGAGGCGGTTCTTGATCATGTGTCGACGGCCCGGCCGATAGCCAATCCACACTCGAGGATCTGGACATGTTGGTGAGACGGCCTCTCGCCCACTGAGTCGTCGCGTCGCAGGTCAGAGCCACCCCCCCCGCGGACAAGATCGGCGAGAACCTACATGTCGTGTAGGAATCCGGATTTCGTGTCACCGTTCCAATTTCGTGTCACCGGCGTGTCACCGTTCCAGTTTCGTGTCATCTGGGGCCATCGAGGGTGGCCCACGCCGGGTCCGTAGGCTCCGTGCGTGAGGGACGAGGGCGAGGTGATGGCCGGCGGGAAGATGGGTCCGGTGGTGCGCGTAGGCGACTCGGTCCGGCGGAAGAGTGGCGAGTGGTCGCCTGCCGTGCACCGACTGTTGCGGCAATGCCGGGCGTCGGGGATGACGAGCGTTCCCGAGGTGCGAGACCTGACGATCGACGGCCACGAGGTGCTCGGCTTCATTCGCGGCGATGTGCCGGCATACCCGATGCCCGAGTGGGTGTGGAGCGAGTATGCCCTCGTCTCGAGCGTCCGGCTGCTGCGCGAGTTCCACGATGCGAGCGTCGGCTGCGACCCAGCCGGGCCATGGCGGTCACCGGTGCACGAATCCGTCGAGGTCATCTGCCACAACGACTTCGCCCCGTACAACCTGGTCTATAACGGCGGGCAGGCTGTCGGCGTCATCGACTTCGACTTCGCGTCTCCTGGCTCGCGCTTGTGGGATCTCGCCTATCTGGCGTATCGCATCGTGCCGCTCTCATCCGATGCGGCTGACGGGTTCACGGCAGCCGATCGCGATCGGCGGCTCAGTCTCTTGTTGCGCGTGTACGGCACGAGCACCACCCCAGCCGAGCTTCGCGCGATGCTCGCCCAGCGCCTGCTCGAGCTGGCCGAGCTCGCCGAGACAATGGCCGAGACGATCAGCAACCGAGAGCTGCGTGACCATGCCGCCCTTTACCGCAAGGACGCCGCTGTAGCTACCACCACCTCCGCCTCCTCGTAGGAGGCCGGCTTGCGTGTCATCGAAGGACCAGGGAGACGTGAGCGCCGCGACGGCGTGCTTAACACTGTGCACTGCATCTCGTCGAGGCGCCGGCGCGTCAGACGTCGCTGAGTGAGCTGCGTGGTGGCCGCACCGTTCGGGTCTGCAGCGCGGTCTCTGGGCCGCGGACGCCCTGCGGCCTCGCCCCTGAGGATTGCGATGACCCTCACCTGGGCGCTGCCGAGGGGCGGCCTAGGTCGGCGATCTGGACTGGGTCCCTGTACGTCGCTGACAGACGGTGCGGGTATCAGCACGTCGCTAGGTGATCTGGATGGTGCGCGCGTCGCTCCCCGCGCAGGCGCCAGACTCCGACTGGACCGCGCGGAGAGCGGCAAGAGCGAGCGGTCCCGACAGCGGCTACTTGTTTCATTGACGGTAGGACCGGTGCCTGGCCAGGGTCGGTCTAGGCGTCCCGGACTGTCGCTCGGATTGCGGCTGTCCACGCTTCGGCGTGTGGCTCAACTTTGGCCTGCGCGGTCCGGGGTGCCGACAGAGCGGGAGAGGCTTAAGAGGGGTTTGCTCGGCTCGAAGTAGCGGTGCCCTCTCGGCTCGACATCCAGTTGGTTGGTTTCGAGGAAGGGAGCAGCGATGTCCGGGAGTGATGACCATGTCGCGTCGAGGTCGCAGGTGGTGATCGGCATGGATCCGCATAAGCGGTCGGTGACGATTGAGGTGATGACCGGCGTCGAGGAGATTGTCGGCGGCGGCCGGTTCGGCACCGATGGTGCTGGGTTCGTCGACCTGCTGCGGTGCGCGCAGGAGTGGCCTGAACGGGTGTGGGCGGTCGAGGGCTGCAACGGGATCGGGCGACACGTGGCGACCCGGCTGGTCGAGGCCGGTGAGCGGGTCATCGACGTGCCACCGAAGCTATCGGCGCGGGTGCGGATCTTCGCGACCGGTCAGGGTCGCAAGACCGATGCGACGAACGCGCACTCCATCGCGCTGGTCGGGGTACGCATGTCCGGGCTGGCGCCGGTGGTCCGTGACGAGCAGCGTGAGGTGCTGCGGCTGCTGGTCGACCGGCGACGACGCATCGGTGAGGAACACACCGTCAAGACATGCCAGTTGCATTCTCTGCTCTTGGGACTCGTCCCTCGCAGGCCCGGGCCCTGTTGGCGACGGTGCGCCCACGTGACCTGGTCGGCAAGACCCGACGACGGGTCGCCGCTGAGCTGGTCACGGACCTCGAGCGGATCTATGCGCGCAAGAAGGACGCGGACAAGGAGCTTCGGCAGGTCCTCGACGACGACGTCGGCACCGGCCTGCTCGACCTGTACGGCATCGGACCCTCCGGCGCAGCCAGGCTGCTGGTCGAGGTAGGCGACGTCACCCGTTTCCCCGACCGTGGGCACTTCGCTTCCTGCTGACGACTGACCGGAACCGCACCGATCGACGCCTCCTCCGGTGACCACGTCCGACACCGCCTGTCTCGCAAAGGCAACCGCCAGATCAACCAGGTCCTGCACATCATGGCCACCGTCCAACTGCGCCACCGCGACACAGAAGGACGGGCCTACTACGACCGCAAGACCGCGGCCGGCAAGACCTCCGGAGAAGCGATGCGGGCCCTGAAACGTCGCCTGTCCGACATCGTCTTCACCGCCCTGCTCAACGACGCGGCGAGAGCCGCAGCCGGTCCAGCAGCGGGCCCGGGAGGACACTCGGGAACGTCAACGAACTCCAGCGTGACCAGCTCACATCCCGACGCCGGCTCTTCGAAGAAGTCACTTCCCAGACCCGCCACAACCCAGCCTAGAACCACCCTCCCCACCGCCTCTTGACACAGAGGGGTGCCAGAGTCGGGCGTTCAGGTCTTCCGGGTCTACATGGGAAATTATCGTGGTCATGACCCCTGCTTCACGTACAGCCCTGGTGACCGGCGTCGGTCGATACCGCTCGATCGGATCTAGCCTGGCCCTAGGGCTGGCTCGCGACGGCTTTAACCTTGCGCTGGGGTATTGGACCCCGTACGACGACAGGCTCGGCTATGAGCGCACACCGGAAGATCCCAAGAGGGTGGCCGAAGAGTGCCGGACCTTGGGCAGCAAGGTCGTCCTGCTGGCGGCTGATTTGGCCGACGCGGACGTGCCCCAACAACTGGTCACCTCCGCCGTCCGGGACCTCGGCCCTCTCACCGCGCTGGTGATGTCGCACTGCGAGTCGGTAGACAGCTCGATACTGACAACCACAGTGGAGGCCTGGGATCGCCACTTCGCAGTCAATGCTCGAGCGACCTGGCTACTAATCAAGGCGTTCGCCGAGCAGCTACCCGAAGGCCCGGCTCCAGGTGGCGAAGTACGCGGCCGGATCGTGGCCCTGACGAGCGATCACACCGCCCACAACACGCCCTACGGTGCGAGCAAAGGTGCGCTGGATCGGACCGTCATCGCGGCGGCGCGGGAGCTGGCAGACCTAGGAGTGCGGGCCAACGTCATCAATCCTGGACCGATCGACACAGGCTGGATGAGCGAGGACATCCGGGATATGGGTGTCGCCGATACGCCCGCTGGCCGGCTGGGCACCGGAGAGGACACGGCTCATCTCGTGCGCTTCCTGCTATCCGAGCCGGGCTCCTGGATTAATGGCCAGCTGCTTCACAGCAACGGCGGCTTCAGAACCGGTTAGAGGACCAAAACGGTGTCGCGCTGTCGCCAGCCGACGTACAGGCCCGACCAGCGGCAGAGTCGGGCGGTCGCCCGCAGTGCGGCAGATGCGGACGTTCGACAGGCTGACCGCTCATGCATAGACATGCAGGTGAGCCGGCGTTTGGCCGGCAAGAAGGTGTCTTGCGCCTCTCACCGGTCCAACTCCGTGGGACTGAAATTGGCCCGCACGGCCGCCCGTTAGGGGATCGTCGCGCGAGACAGCATCGGGGTGGTCGGGTTCTTGGTTCGGGGGTTGCAGGGCGAGTCACATGCGGTCGTCGCTACCGGGCTGGTGCGGGTAGTCGTCTTCGTCGGGGCCGGCCCAGGTTGAGTGTTGGGCGAGCTGGTCGGCGTCATCGGCCCAGTCGGTTCGCCGCTCGGTCAGGGGGGCCTGGTCCTCGTCGGCTGGGTCCACGGGGGTGGCCTGTTCGAGCCGGTCAGCCTCCGGGACGAGGCGCTCGAGAAGGTCAGGATCGACACTCTTCGGGCCGGGATCGGTGTTCAGGGGGTGCTCCTGGTGGGTGGTGCGCAGGTGGGTGTTCTGTTCTTCCAGGTCCAAGACCATGGCGATACCGGCGAGGTTAAGCCCGCCGGTGAGCAACTGCCCGATGCGCCGCACCCGGTCCAGGTCATCGGGACTGTAGCGGCGGGTACCGCCCGAGGTGCGCTCCGGCTCGAGCAGACCGCGGGTCTCGTACAGGCGCAGCGTCTGGGCGCCCATCCCGACGAGCTCCGCGGCCACGGAGATGCCGTACACCCCCCGCCCGGGCTCGGGCCCGCTCACCTACTGTCCCTCATCTGACGGACCCCGCTGGATGTTTGTCGGGGCCGCGGGGTTGGTGCGGATGGTTGTCGAGGACGAGTCACGGGGTCTCCTTCATGAAAATTCTCTGGCCTGGGGTCTTGCCTCAGCATGACACGGGTGCTACAACAAATCTATAGCCGCCACAACACATCAGACGCGTGGTGGGAGTCATCCGAGTAGGAGAGGAGTAGTTGAGCAATGGCTGCGATGCTGATGCGCACCGACCCGTTCCGTGAGCTGGACCGGCTGACCCAGCAGGTGTTGGGTGGCCCGGGCACCCGGGCCCGCCCGTCGGTGATGCCGATGGACGCCTGGCGCGAGGGAGACACCTTCCACATCGAGTTCGACCTGCCCGGGGTCAGCCCGGACTCGGTCGATCTGGACGTGGAACGCAACGTGGTGACCGTCAAGGCCGAACGGGCCGCCCTGGACGGTGAGAAGGAGATGCTCGCCGCGGAACGACCGCGTGGGGTGTTCTCGAGGCAGCTGGTGCTGGGGGACAACCTCGACACCGAACGGATCGAAGCCAGCTACGACGCGGGTGTGCTGACCCTGCAGATCCCGGTCGCCGAACGGGCCAAGCCGCGCAAGATCGAGATCGCCAGCACCGGCCAAGACCGGCAGGCCATCAACGCCTGACCCGGCACGAACGATCACGCCCGGTGGTAGAGGTGGTAGCAGTGCAGACGACGACACCACAGGCCATGGTCCCGGTCGAGGACGACCTCCTCGACCTGGTCCTGAACGACCCAGACCTGCTGCGGGCCGAGTTCGAGGCGATCATCGGCGCCTCCTGGCCAGATGACCCGGACCTGCCGGAACCGCCACGGTCAGCCCCGCCGGCCATGGCACCGAACCCGAGCGGGACTGGCGGTTACCGAACGCATCCCCTCCCGCGTTCGAATTCTGGGGAGCCCGGCCCCGGGTGCCCCCGACCAGCGGCCGCGGGCCGGCAACGCTCACCCCCGGCATCCGACAGCCCCCTCCGCCCCCCGCGCCTGGGCAGCGCGGCCCCCGGCGACCGGCTGGCGGGCACGACCTCAGCACGCAACGACAGTGAGAGGCAGGTGATGGCATCGACCCGACGAAACCCACCATTCACATCCTCGGAACCAGTCCTCATCCCGCGGTGAACCCGGGGTGACCCCTGGGGGGCCGCCTGCACGTTCCACCCCCCGAGTCCTGACGCGAACATCGCGCGGCTCCGCGCCCGCCCGGCGCATCCATAAAGCAGGCCGCCCCCCCCCAAGGCCCCACCACCCCGGTCCCTCTTTCAGTCCGCGGTTTCGGCCACCCCGACGACGGTGGCCGGGACCGCGGACACCCGCCCTCCATCTCCACGAAGGTCGCCCATGACCAGCCCCCACGACGCCGACCTGTACGCCGACCTCGGGCTGACCCGGGAGGCCAGCCGCGCCGAGATCACCCGCGCCTACCGCGACCTGCTCCGGCGCCACCACCCCGACACCCGCACCCACCAGCACCACCCTGGCCCGAACTCAGCACCCTCCCACTCGGCCCCCACGGACTCTGTGGCCTCCGATTCGGGGTTGGCGGCCTCGTCTGATGAGGCCCTGAACCGGGCCGTGGCCGCGTACGCAGTGCTCACTGATCCGGACCGTCGAGCCAGCTACGACCACCAACAACGCAACCACCGCGTAGAAGCCGAGCAGCACACCCAGGCCGAAGCGGCTGGCCCGACACCCCGGACGAAACCTGCCGTCGGCCCGTTCTGGCCCGCCGGAGTCACCCCGGTCGGGTCGTCTCGGCAGGACCGACCCCCGATTCAGGTCGGCCCCGTTCGGTGGCATCGTGTCAGCCCGGCCACAGGGCGGCGGCCTTGACGGGGTATGCCTCAAACGAGGTGGTGCGGCGAAGGGGGAAAAGCCCAACCCATGGCCCAGTTCAGAGAACCTGATGTGGACTTCAACGGTGGTTCAGACCCAGATTGACCCGAGATGACTAGTCACGAAAGCAGCCGGACTGACCCACCCGTACCCGGCTGAGAAAATGGAACGAGAAACGGGCCGTGCTCGAGTTGGCCGACGCGGCCCAGCCGCGACTCGCGCCGCGATCCTGCGCGACCGCGGCGAGGACGCTGCGAGCCACCGACTGGCCCTTCAGGCGCAGCACCTCTACGACCGGGCGGACACCCACCGCCGGCACGCCAAGCAGGCAACACCACCCCAGCACCAACCCTGACCAGCACCCTTCAGGTCGGGGGTACCCGGAGCCGTCAAGGGCCTCGAACACGACCACCCGACTCCCAGAAGGGGATGGCCCTTCAGCCGGGCAGCAGCCGTCGGTACCGGAGCTCGACAATCTCTGTGCTGCCGGAGAGGGCAGCAGTCTTCGTCGTCCCGTCGGGCCGCCAACCGTGACGCTCGTAGAAGGCGTGAGCGAGCTCGTTGCTGTCGAGCACCCACAGCGTGGCGACGTTAAAGCGCGCCGCGAGAGCCGCGGTCCCCGCCTGATGCAGCCGCGACCCGACGCCGATCCCCCACAGCTGCGGCCGCAGGTAGATGGCAACGAGCTCACCTGTGCTCGCGTCCGCATCCTCGTCCCGGCTAGGGCCGGTAGCGACGAACCCGCCAATCTCCCCGTCTGTGGCGACGGCGACGTGAACCCCGTAGTTCCCCCCCGACGATGTCATGCCGCTACTGCGCGGCTCGGCGCTCGACGGAGAGCCCATCGAGCAGCGTCTGGGGCAGCAGTCCGTGGTACGCGGCCTGCCAAGAGGCCACGTGCGCGGCCGCGATCCCTTCCGCGTCCTCGGCAGTCCCGCTGCGCACGAGATACTCGCCGACAGTCCCTCCATTGCTCATCGCGCGACTCCATCAGTCGGCCAGCCACCCCAGGTTGCCACGCGAACCCAAAACCCGCACCAAGCAGCCCCGCACCAAGCAGCCGCTTTTGCCTGGCGTACCCGGCGGATCCGCGCGGTGGGGGCGGAATCCGGTTTGCGGGGCGCTCTCGAACCGGACCACCGTTGAGTCTGGTTTCAAGGCTCACCTCAGTTCGCGGCGCATAACAGGCGAGGAGTCCCGGGCCACGTAGGGCAGTAATGGGATCTGCCGCGGCGTGTGCTCCAGAAGGGGTGGCGGGCTGGAGCACACGTCGGGCGCCGGCCCAACACACTCGCTCTGCGTCGAGAGCGGAAGTTGAGGAACGGGCCGTGCCCCGCACCGAGGACCGCACCCGGGCCCTGCGCACCACACCACACCCCGCCCAACCAAAGCCACCGGGCGGCTGCAGCGTTTACCAGTACGCCATCTGACCGAGCTACGCCGACGTACCGGCCTCGAGACGAACCCTTAACCCCATACGGCCCGGTCACGACACCGTTCCGGCAGGGTGGGCCAATTAAAGCGGGTGGGGGTTCGCGTGCTGAGTCGAGTCCACCGACAGTGGCAGCACCATGGCGACCTCGTCCGCCTGCTCCTCGTCCCCATCTTCCTCGGTGCCGCCATCGGCGACCCGCACCGGGCGACGTTCCCCGCTTGGGCGGAAGCCGAAGCTGCTGGCGAAACCGACCGCGGCCGCGTTGTCGGAACCGGCCCAGAAGTACAGCATCCGGCACCCATCCTCGGCCGCCTTCCGAGCCGCAGCGGACACCAGTGCCCACGCCACATGTTCACCACGGGCCCTCGGAGCGGTCCACAGCCCCAACACCTCACCGGTCTCGGGATCATCCTCGTGCAGTCCCAGACCGACCAGACCCACGGGCAGGTCCCCGAGCTCCGCCACGAGCCGCCGCGCGCGCTTCATTCGGTCCCGCCAGACGTCGTCACCGTAGGAGGCTTCGTCCTGGAACCGGGCAACAAACGCCTCCGGCGCATCGTCCAGCGCAGCCAACCGGGTTCGCCGGTACAACTGCCACTCATCTTCCTCCAGCACGCGAACCGTGATATCGGCCATGCTCGGAGGATTGCACACCCGGAAGGTGGTTAACAGCGTTGCCAGGACGCTCGTTCGCGCCGCACCGCGGCGGTGTTCGTTCGAAACGAACGCCGCCGGCAAGGAGGTAGCAGCGGGGCTGAAGTCGTGTCAAGAGAGCATTAAGAGCCGAACGGTTGTGCTGCCGGTAAGGGCAGCCGGCCACCTTCAGCAGCCGCGGAACCCGCTACGGAGGCGGGAGTTGCAGGCGATCGAGCAGCGGGTGCGTCGGACCGGTGTCAGCGCGGCCTGGGTGGCGATCATCGTCTCCAGCGTCGTGCTCGTGCTGCACCTGATCTTGATCCTCGAAAACCTTCGCGACGTCACGGTCACCTACCTCGCCCCCTCAGGTCAGCTCCCGCTGAATGTGGCGCTGCTATCGCGGCGATCGGGGCGCGCTGATCGTTGCGGTGGTCGAGGTCACCCGCTTGACCCCTCTGCGGCGGAATGCTCGCCGTCGGCGGCGCCCGGACACCCACCACCGCAGCAAGCCGGACCACTGACGGGCGAATGTCCCACCGGGTCTCGCGCTCGTCGCAAGTGGATCGGATTTTCGCAGGCCGATCCGCGTACGGCACAGGAGTGACGCGCCGGCAGACACAGCCGGGGGCGGCGCCTGGGCTGTGGCGGGTCGACGGATGGACTACCCGGCGGCGATGGCCTGGCGCAGGTCGGCAAGCGCCCGCTGCATCAGTGTCGAGAAGTCCGCGCTGGTGTCTTCGGCCCATTCGTCGTACGCGGCGGAGAAGACCGCGACGGCCGCCTGCGCGGTGAAGCTGGC
>JAABUT010000622.1_pt1 | contig 52869 bp, 58 predicted proteins | sample 5559281 | NCBI WGS metagenome assembly JAABUT01 (sample SAMN10711880, study PRJNA513359) | rock metagenome | isolation source: Antarctica rocks | place: Antarctica: Victoria Land, Ricker Hills nord | collected 2016-01-04
GACATCCTGAACGCCCGCTTCACGACTCCAGACGCGTCGCACCTGCAGGTGGCTTTGACGCTCAACAACCTGTCTACCACCCCCGCGCCTGGAACCCTGTCCACGGAGTACGTCGTTCATTGGACTTACGGCGCCACCGACTACTACGCCGCCGCCGACGTCGGGGCCGCCGTCACGACCTACACCGTCGGTACCTCAACCGGCGGGAAGATGAACCCCGGCACGCCCGTCTCCGGAACATTCACACCTGGCCCGAACGGACGGATCACCTGGCTTCCGACCCGGGCCGTAATCGGCAACCCCGCGAACGGGGCGCTGCTGACCAAGCCCTACGCCGACGATCATGGATCCTTCACCATCGCGGGCACCGGGCTGCACTATGTCGCCACCGTCGACCGGGCCCCCGACGCCGGCAACGGCGCCACCTACACCGTTGGCGGACCCTGCTAGGGCGCGTCTCCCGGATCATGTCCTGAGCCAGAGGGCGAGGCTGGCCAGGACGACGCCGCCGAGGTAGTTGGTGGCGAGTTTGTCGAAGCGGCTGGCGATGCCGCGCCACTGCTTGAGTTGGGCGAAGCAGCGTTCGACGACGTTGCGGTCGCGGTAGGCGCTGTTGTCGAAGCTGTAGGGCCGGCCGCCGGCGCTGCCCCGAGCCGTGCGGTGGTGCTTCTGGTCCTCGCGCTCGGGGATCGTCACCGCGATGCCGCGACCGCTGAGCATGCGACGGTTCGCCCTGGAGCTGTAGCCCTTGTCCGCGAGCAGCCGGGTGAGCCGGGTCCGTGGTCTTCCAGGGCCCTGCCGAGGCACCCGGATCTGCGCCAGCAACGGCCCGAGCAGCTGGGTGTCGTTGGTGTTCCCGCTGCTCAGCAGCATCGCCAGCGGCCGTCCCCGGCCGTCGCACGCCAGATGAACCTTGCTCGTCAAGCCGCCCCGCGACCGCCCGATCGCATGATCAACCGGCTCCAGGCGCAGATCCTTGTAGTTCGACCGAGCCCCCCCTGACCTGACAGGCCTGCGGCCGGGCCCCGGCGCTGTGCTGATGCGCACGGGCGATCGTGGAGTCCGCTGACACCACCCAGTCCAGGTCCCCAGCCGCGTCTGCGTCCGCCTGCACCGCCTGCAGCAGCCGCACGTACGTCCCGTCAGCGCTGAACCTGTCGTGCCGCTTCCACACCGTCTGCCACGGCCCGAACCGCTCCGGCAGGTCCCGCCACGGCGAGCCGGTCCGGAACCGCCACGCGATCGCCTCCAGCACCAGACGGTGATCCCGAAAACGCCCCCCGCGCAACCCCTTCGAGCTCGGCAGCAACGGCTCGATCCGCGCCCACGCCTCATCTGAGAACACCACAGCAGCCATACCGAACAAGATCTCGCCCCCGACCGCCTACATCCCGGAGACACGCCTAGTGGTTCCTGCCGGTCCGGGAAACGCACATTCCGGTGCCGGGCTTCGCGGGCAAGGCCTCGATGGAACAGGCGATGATCGACGTCGGTGCGGCCGGCTATACGGGGCACGGAGATGTTCGACAGCAATCTCGCTGACTACGCCGACTGTCTCAGTGCTGGTCGATGCGCTGAGGCCGAACCTGGGACATTCCGTCCCCCGGCATTCGAAGGGCAGGTGGCTCCCGGCCTGTCGCAAGCCGTTCGCGGCGTCACGTGGTCGGAGGTGACGACCAGCTCGCTGTGTTTCATGGTTGTGGCTTGTCCGTAGCGCGTCGGTGAACGGGCGTGATCGCGTAGGGGCAGGGTGAGCTCGACGCGGGCGCCGAGGTGATCGTTTCGGTGGATTCGCAGGGTCCCGTGGTGGCTGATGGCGATGGCGTGGACGATCCGCAATCCGAGTCCTTCCGAGTGTTGGTGGGGTGGCGATCCACCGGCGTCGGTGTCGGTGTCGGCGAAGCCGGGTGACCAAGTTCCACCCAGAGCGGCGTGATCACGCCGTTGTCTGGCCCTCACCGCCGAGCTTCACGCTGAATAGAACGGTCTCGTCGGTTACCCCGCAGCCTGTGACGCGAAGGACTCGACACGGTACCTCGCCGCCGCCGACGCCCGTGATTGCTGGAATCGGTGTGGCTGACGTTACGCGTCATGGGTCTCGACACCTCGCCGATTAAGCCGCTCAACGGGCGCCCAAGAACGCCGACGATGCGGGGCTGGCGGCGGGCATGCCGGGCAAGGACGTCGGGCGTCATTGAGACACGGTGCCGGCGTGACAGCGGGTGGTTCGCCCACGCGCTGAACTCCCGACGAGCGCGGATCCGGGTCCCGGCCTGGAACTTGAGGTCACCGTCGAGGTCGTCGGCGACGACCCCAGCCCAGGCAAGGCCGAGATGCGCGCCGACGTCGATGCCGCCCGCCGCGCCAAATACCGACGCTACGGCCGCGCCTCTGTCGATCGCATGCTGACGGACAGCGCCGCTGCCGCGACGCCGACTCGACGCTGCGGCTCATTCTCAGGTACGGAGCCGGCGCAGGTCGGGATCAGTGACACGCTGATCACCCACCGATCACCCGGTCGCGGCCTGCACCAGCTTGTGCTTAGCGAACTGCGCCAGGCCGGCCATCCCGCCCTCGCAGCCGTATCCGCTGCCGTCCCGACCGCCGAGCGGTGCGTCCGCCGCGGCACCGACCGCCGCGTTCAGCGTCACCACCCCGGCGTTGAGCTCGCGGGCAAGGAGCTGTGCCCGCTCACCGGTGCCGAACACGTAGGCGTTCAGGCCGTAGGCGGTGGAGTTGGCGAGGGCGATCGCCTGCTCGTCGGATTCGTAGGCCTGGATGGTGGCCAGCGGTCCGAACGGCTCCTCGTGCAGGGCGGCGGCGTCGGCGGGCAGTTCGGCCAGGAGCGTCGCCGGGTAGTAGTAACCCGGGCCGGCTTCCGGATTGCCACCGCACAGCGCCCGGCCACCGCGCTCGATGCCGTGCTGCACCAGCGCGTGTACCTGAGCCAGCTGAGCAGCATTGTTCAGCGGGCCCATCGTTCCGTTGGCCGGATCGGCCCGCTCGGTTGTCGGCACCCTTTCGAGGTAGGCCCGCACGAACTCGTCGTAACGGGAGTGGTGGACGAGCAACCGGCTCGGCGCACCGCAGCTCTGTCCCGCGCACTCGTGTTTGGCCGCGGCCAGCACCCGAGCGGACAGCGCGAGGTCTGCCGAATCGGTCACGATCGCGGGTGCGTGTCCGCCCAACTCCAGCACGCAGGGAGTGAGCTGGCCGCTGGCCTGACCCGCGATCAGGCGACCGACCCTGGTGGACCCGGTGAAGCTGATCAGCTTGTATTCTGGCCGGCGCACCAATTCGGCGGCGATGGGCGCGGCGGCATGCACGACGTCGAGCACGCCGGCCGGGATGTCGGCTGCCCGAGCGGCTCGCTGCATACCGGCCAACACCTCCGGGGTGCGCTCCGACGCCTGCACTGTCACCGAACAGCCCATCGCCAGGGCGGCGGCAACCTTGCGCGCCGCGATGACTGCTGGGAAGTTCCAGGGGACGAACGCGAGCACCGGCCCGATCGGTTCCAACCGCAGCGTCCGAGCCATCGCAGCGGTTTCGGGCAGTGAGCGCGGCGAAAGTGCGGCCTCGGCCGATACGGCGTTCCACCGGATCGTCTCCACCGCTCGGTTCAGCTCCGCCGATGCTTCGGCCAGCGTCTTGCCGTGCTCGTTACTGTACGAGCGGGCCGACTCGCCAGCAGCCTGCTCCCACGTATCGGCCATCAGCCGCAGCCGACGGCCGCGCTCGGCGACCGGCAACCTGGACCAGGTTCGAAAACCCTGCGCGGCGCCCTCAGCCAGCCCACTCACCGCCGACCGGGGCAGCAGCGTCACCTCACGAAGGGGCAGACCCGAACGGGGATCGATGACGACGGGGCCGGCGCAGAGCGCGTTCTCGCTCGGAACCGTCCTCATATCGCGGGCCGGAAGAAGTAGGTCTTGCGGCGCAGGATGTAGCCGTCCGCGGAGAGTTCGAAGGTGTCGGCGAATTGTTCCTCGAGCGGCTCCTGGTTGCGCGACACGCCACGAAAGGTCCCCCAGCATGCCGACAACCCCTCGATCTGCACGAGGTGCGAAAGCTGATGGTGCCCCCTGCTGATGATCCGATCATGCTCGTAGAAACGAAGCAGGTCGGCGATGCCCCGAATCGGGTCATAGCCGGGACGCTCGTACACGCATTCCTTCGCGAACAGATCCGGAAGCCGATTCCAGGCGCATCCATCGATGACGTCGAATAGCCGGACCGGCAGCGGGTCGACAGCACGCAGAGTTGCGCTCATGGTGCGGTACATCCTCTCTATTGAGCTGCCCCGTGGGGATCAGCCGGACAGTGATAGCGCCGTGGGTTCCTGGTGGCTCGCGGAATCCGTGAGCAGCTCAAAGAGCCGTTCGTGCTCAGCCTCGATTCCCACGCTGATCCGAATCCACCCATCCTGACCGAGCCCGACGCAGTGCTTGACGTGCATACCGGCCTGAGCCAGCACCCGAACCAGCTCGAGCGGCGAACCAAGCGGCCTGGCGAGCACGAAATTCGTCTCGGTGTCGCGCACGTCGCCAAACCGCCCGCTGTGGACCAGCAGCTCACGCAGCCGGGGCTTGATCGACCGGACGTGGGCTACGACCCGCGCTACGTGGGCGGGATCCTGCAATGTGCCCGCCACGGCATGCAGGCTGATCGCGTCGACCGGTTGAAATCGCTGCGGCGAGTTCAACCGGTCAGGGCAACGCAGCATGATGAGCGTTGTCTACTGGAGGTTGTATGAACCCGATCGGTCGTCCTGGTCTGAGTGCCGCGCAGAAGAAAGATCTCTGGCAACGATGGAAGGTCGGACAATCGCTCAGTGAGATCGCGCGAGCTCTCGGCAAGCATCCCGGCTCGATACATGGCGTGGTCAAGGCCAATGGCGGGATCGTGCCGGCCCCAAAGACCCGAGCGCCGCGGTCTTTGACCTCGACGGAGCGGGAGGAGATTTCGCGCGGCTTGGCCCAGGGCGAGTCGATGCGGATGATCGCCACCCGGCTGCGCCGGGCACCGTCCACGGTCAGCCGTGAGATCGAGCGGCACGGCGGACGATTGAAGTACCGGGCAGCACGGGCTGATGCTCGAGCGTGGCTCAATGCGCAACGGCCGAAGCCGTGCCTGCTGTCGACCAACGTGGAGCTGCGTGACGCTGTTGCTCAGAAGCTGGCCGATGACTGGTCACCCCAACAGATCTCGGGCTGGCTGCGGGGTGCCTACATCGACGATGACGCGATGCGCGTGTCGGCCGAGACAGATCTACCAGTCGCTCTACATAGAGGGCCGCGGCGCGCTCAAACGCGAGCTGGTCTGGTGCCTTCGCACGGGCCGGGCATTGCGTGCACCACGGGAACGTTCCCGTCGCAAGACGTGGGCACACGTCACTCCCGAGACGCTGATCAGCGAACGCCCCGCCGAGATCGAGGACCGTGCGGGTCCGGGCCATTGGAGGGCGACCTGCTGATCGGCTTGGAACGCTCTGCGATCGGCACCGTCGTCGAGCGCACGACCAGGTTCACGATGCTGGTCCACCTGCCCCGCGAGGAGGGCTACCACCACAAGCACACGATCAAGAACGGCCCGGCACTCGCCGGCTACGGCGCAATCACGATGAAGGACGCACTCGCTAACTCGATGTCAACCCTGCCCGAACAACTGGCACGGTCGCTGACTTGGGACCGCGGCAAGGAGATGTCGGCCCACGCCCAGTTCAAGGTTGAGACCGGGATCCCGGTGTTCTTCGCGGACCCGAACTCCCCCTGGCAGCGCGGGACGAACGAAAACACCAACGGCCTGCTGCGTCAGTACTTCCCCAAGGGAACAGACCTGTCCCGATGGACTTCCCCAAGGGAACAGACCTGTCCCGATGGTCCGCTGAGGAGATTGAAGCCGTCGCACACGCACTCAACACCAGGCCCAGAAAGACCCTCGGCTGGAAGACACCCGCCGAAGCGTTCAACGAACATCTACTGTTGCTCCAACAAGCCGGTGTTGCATCCACCGGTTGAATCCGGTCAATACACCTCGATTTCCTTCACCGAGCGGCTGCGTGACGCCGGTATCGACGCCTCGATCGGGGCCACCGGCGACAGTTACGACTGCCCTGGCCGAGACGATCAACGGTCTCTACAAGACCGAGCTGATCAAGGCCCGAGGCCCGTGGCGCACCGCCGACCACATCGAGATCGCCACCCTGGAATGGGTCGACTGGTTCAACCACCGACGCCTCTACCAACACTGCGGCGACGTCCCACCAGCAGAGCTGGAAGCCGCCTACTACCGTCACCAAGGAACCCGGCAACCCGCCGAGTTCTCAAACCAATAACCCTCCGGACACGCCGGGATGCGATTCAGACTTCTTACCCGCCGACCTTGCGGGCCGTCGCGGGATGAGTTCAGGCCAGCGCTTCTCCGATTACGGCGACTGCCTCGATAAAGTGGTATCTCTGGGCCAGTGCGTCCAGGATTTCGGTCACCGTGAGCGGTGGTTCACGAAACCGTGCAGCCATCTCCTCGACGGCGCGCAGAGCCGCTGCTGCAGGTCGCCGAGCAGACGTACTACCGCTGGCGTAACCAGTTCGGTGGGCTCAAGGCCGACGGCGCGAAACGGCTCAAGGATCTCAAGCGGGAGAACGCCACGCTCAAGCGGCTGCTGGCCGACGCGGAGCTGGAGAAGGCCGCGCTGAAGGAGATCGCGCGGGGAAACTTCTAAGCCCGGAACGCCGGCGGGCGGCCGTTGCCCACCTCATCGCCACGATGGGGTTGAGTGAGCGGTTCGCCTGCCGGGTCACCGGGCAGAACCAAACAACGCAGCGACGAGAACCGACCAGTACCACCGTGGCCGACCCGGACGCCGGGCTGCGGACCTGGCTTCGTCAGTACGCCAAAGACCATCCTCGCCGAGGGTTCCGGCCGGCGTATCACGATGCCCGCGGCGAGGGCTGGACCGAGGGCGTGCAGGTTCTTGTGCACGCCTCGGCGTAGTTGTTTGTCGGTGAGTAGCCCGAACCAGCGTTGGTACGCCAACACCGTCGGCTAAGCGGTGGGGACCGGGGTCAGCACCGACGTGGGGGCTGGGTGGCGACACACTTTCGGACGGACGCCAGGCTGGAGCTACGCCGGTCTGTCCTCGGGTGGATTCGCCGCCGCCTACCTGCCGCTTATCGGCCCCGCACGGGTGCACGACCTCTGCGGCCTGTCCGGGTGCTACGACGCGCAGATCCCTCCCATCGCGCACGCCAGCACCGTGGCATGCGCCGCGGCGTCGGCCACACTGCATCCGGGGCCGCGAACCCGGACTCACGCTGCTGACCTAAGGGCATAGCGATACCCGCTGCGCCGCCCGCGCATGGTCCTATGCGGCTGCGCTGCGCCGAGCCCACACACCGTGGTCGTGCGCAGCTACCCGGGCGGACACCAGTGGGTGGGGTGGCGCCCAGCGCTACTCGCCTGCTTCCGCCTCCTCACGCCCGGGCGCTGACGCAGGCGCTGCGCCCGCAAGCAGGGTGAAGGTGGGCGGGTCGTGCTGAGTCAGCGCGACCCGGGCGTTCTCAGCTTCGGCGAGCTTGCGGGCGAAGGGCAACCCGATACCTCCATCGAGTGACCCGTCGCGCACCCGGAACAGCTCATGCGCCTCCTGAGTCAAGGTGGGACCTTCGTCGCTGACGTCCACGGCCGCCAGGCCACCGAGTTCGCGGGCGCGCACAGTGACCGCGCCACGGCCGTGCTGAAGTGCGTTGTCGATCAACACATCCAGAATCTGCGTCGCGGCCGGCGTCGAGAGGGCGATGTCGGATGGGACGCCAGGGTCGAGGACGACACGGAGCGGCCGCGTCGCTGCGGCGAGCGGAGCATGCCAGCGTCGTTCGGCCGCAGTGATCAGGTCCGGGACATGCGCAACCTGCTGGACAGGCAGATCGCGAGCGAGCGCAATGATGTCGGTGATCGTCGCTCCGAGTCGGTCGACCGCGGCTAGCGCGGATTCGACCTGGCTATCGGGCCGGCCGGTGTTGCGGAGCGCTTCGAGTTCGAGACGCAGACCGCTGAGCGGTGTGCGGAGCTGGTGCGAGACTTCGGCCGACAGGCTGCGTTCGCGGCCGATCATCGTCTGGATGCGTGCCGCGCTGTCGTTGAGGGTGGTGGCAAGCGTGTCGAACTCGGCCACGCCGGAAAGCGGTACGCGGGCGTCGAGGTCGCCGGCGCCGATTCGCCGGGCACCGGCCCGCAGTTGCTCGACGGGCGCGGCCAGCCGCCTGGCGACTAGCAGCGCACCGCCCCCAGAGACGACGACGGCGCCCAGCCCGATGCCGCCGATGACGAGCCAGGCCAGCAGGCTGCGGTGATGCGCCGAGCTGAGGTCGGACTGCACCAGGACCACGGCGATGATCTGATCGCCGTCCGAGACTGGGGCGGCGACGGCGATGTCCGCGCCGAGGGTGCCGGTGGCTTCGGTGCCGCGAAGCGCCGCTCGTACCAGCGGGTCCGCGTGTGCGGGTCCGGCGCCGTCGGTCAATCGCCCTGCACGGTCGTACACGCTCGCGGTGATCTCGCTGGGATCGATACGCAAGGATGCGACTGTCGGGCGGTCACCGCGCAGAGACGCGGCTGCTGTGGCCGCAGCGCGCTGTAGTTCCAGCCGTTCGTCGTTGACATACCCGTGGCTGACGAAGATGCCGAGGGGCACGGCCAACAGCAGCACCGCAAGCAAGGCCGTCGCGGCGGCCACCACCGTGATCCGCCTCCGCATCGCGTCCCCCTCACGGATCGACTCGCCTCGGGCCGAACCTACATCCGGGTATGCAGTGTGGCAGCGGAGCTCATCTTGTTGAGCGCCGCGGGGCGGCTCGGGATGTTTTGCCGTCGTCTTACCTGAAGCGGCCTGTCCGGTTGCCGACCGGTCCTTAGCGTCAAGTTACAGGCCAGCGACCTCACGGTCGGGCATCACCGGAACCCGGAGCGAGGACACATGATGCGACTGCTATCTCGGCGAGGACGGCGCAACCCCTGGACGGTGTTGGCAGCCAGTAGCGCGGCTGCCGCCAGTGTGGTCGTGCTGTCGGCGTGTGGGTCGTCCAACGGCGGCACCTCAGGGCCCCCGTTGTCGCCGAGCACCACCACGACGGCCGGCTCTGCGTCGATCCCTGCGGGCAACTCGGTGTCAGCAAGTGGCGCGGGCACTTCATCCGGGCCCGCGGTGGTCGAGAGAAATCCCCCCGGCGACATCCCGGACAACCAGGCCTTCGTCCTCTACAGAGGGTCGGGCTTCACCGTGACCGTCCCCGAAGGCTGGGCCCGATCCTCGTCCGGGTCAGCGGCTGTCTTCTCCGATAAATACAACAACATCACCGTGTCCTCCGCGCCCTCACCGCAGGCGCCCACGATCGCCACGGCTCGCGCAATCGACGTGCCCAGGATCGAGGCTTCTTCGCAGGGTTTCACCTCAGGCGCCATCAGCACCGTTCAGCGCAAGGCGGGCACCACCGTGTTGATCACATACCACGCGTACTCTGCGGTGAACCCGGTCACTGGCAAGGTGGCGAGCGAGGCGGTCGAGCGCTATACGTTCTGGCGCGCGGGGACGGCGGTGACCCTCACCCTGGCCGCCCCTGTCGGCTCGGACAACGTCGACCCTTGGCGCAAGGTCACCGACTCCTTCGCCTGGACCAAGTGATGTCCGTGCGGTTGACCGACCAATCGATCGGCACACATGAACACCTGCCGGCGATGGCGGCCGAATCGCTGCACCGGTTCTTCCACTCCGGCGACGAGGAGACTCAGGCGCTGCGCGGCGTGTCCATCTCGCTGGCGCCGGGCGAATTCGTCGCTGTCGTCGGGCCATCCGGATCCGGGAAATCGACCCTGCTCTCGTGTTTGGCCGGACTGGACGAACCCGACGGCGGGACGGTACGCATCGACGGGACCCGCCTTACGCGCCGTCCGGAAGCTGAACGGGCCCGACTGCGGGCACGACTCGTCGGCGTGCTTACCCAGAGTGGCAACCTACTCAGCCATCTCAGCGTCGCACAGAACATCGCCCTCGCACGCAGCCTCGCCGGAACCGCATCTCGCGGCGCAGATGATCACCTTGACGCTCTCGGCCTTGCCCACCGCGCACATGCTCGACCTGACACCCTGTCTGGTGGCGAGACCGTCCGCGCCGGGCTCGCTGTCGCGCTGGCCAACGAGCCACCGGTCCTGCTCGCCGACGAGCCCACCGGTGAACTGGACTCCAGCACCGAGGCGCAGGTACTCGACATCCTCACGCGACGCGCCCACAACGGCACCGCCCTGCTGGTCGCCAGCCACAGCGCCGCCGTCGCAGCGGCCGCCGACCGTGTGATCACGCTGCGCAACGGAGAGGTCAGCTCATGACGCTGCGCCATCCGCCCCACGGCTCGACCCCTAATGGCTCGCCGATACACCACGCGGCCGTCGCCACACCGAACGGCCGCGCCAACACGACCACGTTGGCGGAATCGGCCGTCGCACGCTGCGACGGTGTGGGCCGGACCTACGGCACCGGCGATCGGGCCGTGGTCGCCGTCTACGACGCGACCTGCGTTGTCTCCGCTCGAGACCGCGTCGCGATCATCGGACCGTCCGGCTCGGGCAAGTCCACGCTGCTGCACCTGCTGGCCGGACTTGAGACACCGAGCGCCGGGCAAATCAGCTGGCCCGCACTCGACGGCCATCCCCGCGACGGCGCCCACCGGGTCGGCCTGGTGTTCCAAGCACCCACTCTGATCCCCAGCATGACCGTCCTGGAGAACGTCGAACTCCCGATGCTGCTCACCGACACCCCGGCACGCGAGGCCAGCGACCGCGCCCGCGCCGCCCTCGACCTGCTGGATCTCGACGGCCTGCGCCGCGACCTGCCCCAAGAGCTCTCCGGCGGGCAGGCACAACGCGTCGTGATCGCCCGCGTCCTGGCCGCGCGGCCGCGCCTGATCCTGGCCGACGAGCCCACCAGCCAACTCGATCGCACCACCGCCGACCACGTCGCCGACGTGTTAATCCAGGTCAGCGACGAGATCGACGCCGCACTCGTGGTCGCCACCCACGATCACGCCATCGGCGGCCGCATGCACACCATCTGGCCGATGCACGACGGCCGCCTCCATCCCGCGACCACACGCCAATTCGCCGCCGCGCAGACAGATCGGTCCCTGATCGATACGTCGGCCACCCGGCACCACACCGAAGGTGATCACACGTGATCCGGATCTGGTTGCCCGCCCTGCTGCGCCGCCAACCCGCACGACTGCTCGGCGCGGCAATCGGCGTGGCCATCGCCGTCGCCCTACTCGCCAGCCTCGGCGCGTTCCTCGCCCACGCGAAGGCCAGCATGACCGGACGAGCCGTCCGCTCGGTCAGCGTCGACTGGCAGGTCCAGGTCGCCCCAGGCGGCGACCCAGCAGCAACCGCCGCCCTCGTCGCCCACACCCCTGGCGTCCAGACCAGCCAGACGACCGGGTTCACCCAAGTCCCCGGGCTCAGCGCGGCCGCCTCCGGCACGACCCAGACCACCGGCAGCGGAGTCGTGCTCGGCCTACCGAGCTCCTACGCCGCGACCTTCCCCGGCGAGATCCGCACCCTCACCGGCACCGGAACCGGCGTGCTCCTCGCCCAGCAGACCGCCTCCAACCTGCACGCCGCACCCGGAACACGTATCACCATTCAACGACCAGGACTGACCCCGGTCACCGTCACCGTCTCCGGCGTCGTCGACCTACCCCAGGCCAACTCGCTGTTCCAGAAGGTCGGCGCCCCCCTCGGGGGGCAGCCCACAGCGCCGCCAGACAACGTCGTCCTGCTGCCCTACCCGCAATGGCAACAGTTCAGCGCACCGATCGCCACCACGCGCCCCGACCTCGTCACGACTCAGATTCACGCACGGTTGAGCCACGCCCTGCCCACCGACCCTGCCGCCGCCTACTCCACGGTCATCGCCGCTGCGCACAACGTCGAAGCCCGCAGCACCGGCACGGCGACCGTCGGCAACAACCTCGGCGCGGCCCTTGACGCCGCGCGCGGCGACGCCGCCTACGCCCAGGTCCTGTTCCTGTTCCTCGGACTGCCCTGCGCTATCCTCGCCGGCCTGCTCACCGCAACCGTCGCCTCGGCGGGCGCCCGTCGGCGAAGGGGCGAACAGTCGCTGCTGCGTATCCGCGGCGCCTCCCAACGTCAACTACTGCGACTGGCTTCGCTCGAGGCCGGCGTGATCGGCGCGGTCGGCTGCCTCGTCGGCCTTGCCGCGGCACTTCTCGTGGGTCGGGCCGCCTTTGGATCCGCGAGCTTCGGCGCCACCACGCCGTCGGCTCTGCTGTGGGCCGGAATCGCGGTCGCCGCGGGTCTGGCCATCACCGCCGCCGCAGTGCTCCTGCCCGCTCGCCGCGACGTCCGCGAGCAGACCATCGCCGCCGGCCGGGAAGAAATCGCGATTCGCCGCTACCCCTGGTGGGCCCGCTACGGGCTCGACATCGCCGCCCTCGTCGGCGCCGGACTGATCGTCAACGCCGCCAGCCACAACGGCTATCAACTCGTCCTCGCCCCCGAAGGCGTCCCGACGATCTCCGTCTCCTACTGGGCACTCGCCGGACCGGCCCTGCTCTGGCTCGGCGCCGGGCTTCTGGTCTGGCGTCTGGTCGACCTGCTCCTCGGTCGCGGTCGCCGTCTGACGGCGCTGCTGTTGCGCCCGTTCGCCGGTCGCCTCGCCCCGGTCCTTAGTTCCAGCATGTCCCGCCAACGCCGCCCACTGGTCAAAGCCGCGACGGTCCTCGCGCTGGCGATCGCGTTCGCGATCTCCACCGCGACCTTCAACGCCACCTACCGCGCCCAAGCCGAGGCCGACGCCCAACTCACCAACGGCGCCGACGTCACCGTCACCGAATCACCCGCCGCAGCAGTTGGGCCCGGCTTCGCGACCCGGCTAGCCGCCGTCCCGGGTGTCACGGGGGTGGAACCGCTCGAGCACCGCTACGCCTACGTCGGGACGGATCTGCAGGACCTCTACGGAGTACGCCCCGGCTCGATCCGCTCCGTCACGGCCCTGCAGGACAGCTACTTCCAGGGGGGCAGCGCCGCCGCCCTCATGAACACACTTCAAACCAAGCCCGACTCCATCCTGGTCAGCGCTGAAACCGTCAAGGACTACCAACTACACCTCGGAGACCTCGTCAACCTGCGCCTGGTCGACGACCGGACCCACCAACTGGTCACCGTGGGATTCCACTACGTCGGCGTCGTGTCGGAATTCCCGACCGCGCCCAAGGACAGCTTCTTCATCACCAACGCCGCCTACGTGGCCCAGAAAACCCGCAGCAACGCGGTCGGCACCTTCCTCGTCAACACCGGCGGCACCGACTCCTCCGCCGTCGCCGCCCGCATTCGCACCCTCGTTGGACCCACGGTCAGCGTCACCGACATCACCACCACGCGAGGCGCCGTCGGCTCCAGCCTCACGTCCGTCGATCTGGCCGGACTGACCCGCGTCGAACTCGCCTTCGCCCTCGTCCTGGCTGCCGCCGCCGGCGGACTCGTCCTTGCCCTCGGCCTGGCCGAGCGCCGCCGCAGCCTCGCGATCATGAACGCCCTCGGAGCGCGGCGCAGACACCTGCGCGCCAGCGTCGCCGGCGAGACCCTGCTCGTCGGAGTAACTGGTGCGCTCGGCGGGGCCGTGCTCGGCGCCTACCTAACGCAAACCCTCGTCAAAGTGCTCACCGGCGTGTTCGACCCGCCACCCTCAACGATCACCGTTCCATGGCCCTACCTCGCCGCCCTGTCCGCGCTCACCGCCGCCTGCCTCATCGCCGTCACAGTCGGCGCGGTCCGAGCATCCGGACGCAACCTCCTACCGACCATCCGGAGGCTGTGAGCCCCGGAACGGATGCCCTCCCGCGACGCTAGGAGGTCCTGCGAGGCGGTACCCGAACCCGCGCAATGTCTCGACCGCCGGGGCCCCCACGGAGGCTTCAGCGGCGCACTGCTCGAGCGCGCGACGCAACGACGCGATGTGCACGTCCAGCGTCTTCGTCGACCCGTGCCAATGCGCATCCCACACATCAGCCATCAACATCGACCGGCTGATCGCAACCCCGGCGTCACGAGCCAACCGCGCAAGCAGATCGAACTCCTTCGACCGCAGTACCGCCTCAGACTCGCCCACCCATGCACGGCGCAGCGCCTCATCCACTACGAGATCGCCCAACACGTGCCGCGTCGGTGCCGACTCCCGCGGAACCGAGCGTCGAAGATGCGCCCGCAGCCGAGCCAGCAACTCCGTCGACCGGATCGGCTTGGACAGATAATCATCGGCGCCCGCCTCCAACCCGACCACCACATCGATCTCGGCATCGCGCGCGGTCAAAATCACGATCACCACATTCGGCCACCGGGATCGAAGAGTGCGGCACACGTCAACGCCGTCGACATCCGGGAGGCCAAGATCCAGAACAACCAAATCCACCGCGTGGTCCGAATCGGCCTCGGCCAGCGCCGACCCCCCATCTCGACACCACCGCACCCGATAGCGGGCCTGGACGAGCTCAGCCTGTAGAACACGACCTATGGTCTCGTCATCCTCGACCAACAAAACCTCAGCCATGCGAGCCATCCCACCACGACGGAGCTCCAGCGCCTCGGATGTGGGCGTGTCAGATCGGCTGTGTAAGTGACGTGGCCTGACTCTGATGATCCGGTCGGCCGCGGGTCGGGCAACTCCCGCAACGGAGTCACGGGCAAGCGGTTACTGACCGAGATCGGCGGCATCGATCTGGAGGTGCCCCGCGACCGAGCCGGGTCGTTCCCCCCGCAGATCGTGCGCAAGGGCCAGACCCCGTCTCGACGGGTTCAACGACCGCATCATCGCGCTCTATGCGTGGGCTGAGGACCCGTGACATCCGGGCGCATCTGCGCGAGATGTATAAGGTCGACGTCTGAGCTGCCCTCATCTCTCGAGTGACCGACGCGGTGCTCGAGGAGCTGCAGGAGTGGCAGTCCCGGCCGCTGGATCGCGTATATCCGGTGGTATCCATCGACGCGCTGATGGTCAAGATCCGCGACGGCGTCGTGGCCAACCGGCCGGTGTATCTGGCCATCGGGATCGACTGCGAGGGCGCGAAGAACGTGCTCGGCCTGTGGGGCGGACCCTCCACCGGCGAGTCGTCGAAGTTCTGGCTCACCGTGCTGGCAGAGCTCAAGAGCCGCGGCGTCGCCGACGTGTGCATCATGTGCTGCGACGGACTCACCGGTCTGCCTGACGCGATCGGCGTCATCTGGCCGCAAGCCACGGTGCAGCTGTGCGTGGTGCACTTGATCCGCGCCTCACTGCGCTACGCGTCCAAACGAGACTGGGGCGCGCTGACCAAGGACCTGCGCCTGATCTATACCACCGTCGACGAGCAGGCCGCCGGCGCCGCGCTGGAGGGCTTCGCCGATCGCTGGAACGAGCGTTACCCAGCATCGTGAAGCTCTGGCGCTCGCACTGGGCCGAGTTCGTGCCGTTCCTGGCCTTGGCGCCCGACGTGCGGCGGGTGATCTATACGACGAATCTGATCGAGTCATTGAACGCCCGGCTCCGAAAGGTCACCCGCAACCGCGGCCAGTTCCCCACCGAACAGGCCGCGCTGAAAGTGCTCTACCTCGCCGTCCGCAACCTCGATGAATACCGCGGGGCCACGGTCGGAATCCAAAGTTCAGGCTGGAAACAAGCGCTCCAAGCGTTCACGGATCTACTTCGAGGGACGCATCCCCACACCATGACCGCCACGATCACTTACACAGACGGTCTGACGCTCCCTTCCGGCGGTTTCCATCGGTACTCTTCGGCGGCCGGGAACCGGTCGGCTGGCTGAGCCAGATTGTAACCGAGCCACCGGCTGGAGCGACGCATGAAGATAGCGAGGGGTGCCGGCAGGCGTAGCGCCATAGTGATCATTTTCCCGTCCGGGGCCGCGTTACGTCCCGTTCGAGTTCTTCGGCTTGCCCGGCGGCTAGGAGTAGCGCGGCGGCCAGCTGGCGGGCTGTGCCGGAGTGCATGAGGGCCACGACCGGCTGTCTATGTTGGGCGGTTCGTTGATGACCCGCACCAGATGCTGCGAACCGAGGTCGGACCACTTCGCCGCCAGATCAACCGTGATGTCGACCGTCTTGCCGTGCTCGCTGGTGGCGATAGCTTCCCGGGCGATGGGGCGGGAAACGCAGAAGGGGCCGTGCCCGCGACGGTTGGGGTCGAGGTCGCAGAACGGCGCGTGCCGGCGGCTCACGGGCGTGCCTGCCCGATGCACGTGCGACCTGTGGAGAACCGGGGCTCGCCGTCGGCGGCGGAGGCCAGCAGGCGGGTGCTGCCGACCCCGCGGCACTGCAAGGGGTATTGGGCCAGGCCGGGGTGGCGTGCGCCGCGGCAGCGCGAATACTCGGGGCACCGCCTGCAGTCGGCGGCGGGGCGGCTCGGTCGGTGGTGGTTACTCTGTGCCATGGGTCGTACTCCTATGAAGGTAGGTGTGCGATCAAGGCCTCGGTCGGTGTTAGCCGCACCGGCCGGGGCCGCCCTGGGTCACCGCCAGCGGCGCCCAGGGTGGTTGGTGTTATGTGCTGCGGGGTAGGCTCCTTCCTGGGCCAGGGGTAGCGCTGCACGACCATACGCAGCAGGCCGCGAAGTGGGAAGCGACCGAAAACGATATCGCCCTGCATTTCCGAGGTGTTTGCGGTTTCTGGCCCATCGGCGGCAAGGGCACGTGGGGCCGCCCACGAGTACCAGTTGCTATGGCCAGCGGCCGTGGCTGCACGGTTGGATGGCTCTTTTCTAGCCATCGGCTGAGCCGACCGATTCAATACCGACCGTAAGGTTCCGTAAGGTCCACCCTCGGTCTGCCGATCGAAATGCTGTGGCTCCGACGCGTCCGGCGGGTTTCCTGCGTGGCTGGTATGACGCGCGGGCGCTGTTGGCTGCTGAGTGGGCTCCCGCGATCGTGATCGCGCTGTTGGACGGGCCGCTGCAGTACAAGGACATCCTCGCCGCAGCCGGTGCTGCCCGTCCCGGGCTGCGCTGGGGCGGGCGGCACCGGCAGTTGCACGAGAGCATCCTGAGCCGAAGCCTGCACGCCCTGACCCGCGACGGGCTGCTGGAACGCCACGAGACACCGGGCACGTTCCCGCCGAGCGTGCACTACTGCCTGACCGATGCCTGCCGGGAGCTGGTCGAGGCAGTCGCACCACTTGCCGAGTGGTCAGCCCACCATCGCGAGCTCATCCACCGCGCGCAGTCACTGCGCGCCCGGGCCGACCGCCCGCACCAGCCGAATCGAGCGACGCCCTAGCCAGAAGATCGTCTTCATGCGCATACACCTGTTGAAGTGAGCCCTATGCCAGGTGTAGACGTTATGGCGTATCTCTTCCAGAGATGATCCGGAACGGGCGGTCGGAGGACGGGGACCCGATGGCTGATGACCTAGAGCTACCACGCGCGGCACGCTGCGCGGTCGGCGCTGCGGTGGTGCTCGCCCTGCTGACTGTCGCGGGGTGCGACCGCTCGCATGCTCCAACGCATGTGGCGGACTCGGCGACGCGTTCGCTCGCCCCTCCAACGGCAACCACGAGTAGCACTGTCACGGCTCCCACCGTCTCGAAGTCGGCAACGTCAACACCGCCGATCGTTCCGTCTGCCGGGGCCGCTGCCGTGGCCAGCTATCTGGCGATGTGGCGGGACTTCGCCGCTGCCGGGCTCACCTCGGACTGGCAGTCTGCCGCGCTGTCGACGCATGCGAGCGGTGACGCGCTGCTGCAGATGTCGCGTGGCCTCTACGCCGACCACTACAACGGCCTGATCACCAGAGGACATCCGGTCAACCACCCGACCGTCACCAAAGCCACGCCGGCCGCCGCTCCTTCCACCGTGCTGATCTCAGACTGCGGGTACTCCACCCACTGGCTGAAGTACGTCGCCAAGACCGGCAAGCTCGCAGACCACGAGATCGGTGGCCGCAGGAGCATCACCGCTGAGGTCAAACGCCTGTCAGACGGGTCGTGGAAGGTCGACCGGTTCGCGGTGGAAGGACTTGGCTCATGCTGAGGCGCCTTTGGGCCGCCGGACTCCTCGTAGTGGCGTCGGCCATCGCAGCTCCTTCGCAGATGGCACATGCCGATGGTTGGGGAACGGTGGATTGTTCGCAGCATCCGTATCCGGGTTGCCGGTTGGGTGCGGGGACCGGTGGTGTTCAGCCGCGCAGCTCGGGCCCGGGCGGGGGTGGTCGGTGGGTGGGTGACTCGCCGGGCAGGGGTGGTCGTGGTTCGGGTGGCGTGGATTCGGATCGGTTGCGGTGTTCCTATGTGCGCAGCGACTATCGGCCGCCGGCCAGTGGTGGGGTGGTGGTGGCCGCCGGGTACGCGGAGCCTGCGCTCACCGCCTCGCCCGTGGTTGTACCAGTGCCCGTGGTTGTGCCAGTGGCAGCCGTCGCGAGGCCGGGTTCGGGTGGGGCTTGGTATGTGTACAGGTGCTCGGGCAAGGGCGCGCGGGATGCGATCTACCGGCCGCCGGTGTTCATCCCGGACGCCCCGGCCACCCCTGGGGCTGCGCTGCCGGATCCGGCGGCGTTGGCCCAGCAGGCGTATGACCAGCTGCGGCTGCCGTCGCCGGCGATCCGGCTGTCGCCCGCGGGGCGGCAGCTGGTGAAGCTGCCGACGTGGTTGTGGCTGGACCGGGCCGGCTGGGCGGCGGGTTCGGCGACGGCGTCGGTGCCGGGTGAGTCGGTGACCGCGATCGCCACCCCGGCGAGGGTCGTGTGGTCGGTCGGCGACGGCAGCACGCTGACCTGTACCGGTCCCGGAACGCCTTATCGCGCAGGTATGGATCCGGCTGCCGGGTCGCCGGACTGCGGGCACACCTACACGCGGTCCTCCGCGGGGCTGCCGGGGTCGGCGTACGTGGTGACCGCGACCGTGCACTGGGCGGTGACCTGGGCCGGCGCCGGACGCTCGGGCACGTTCGCCGGGCTGTCCACGACGGCGACGGCCGCGGTGCCGGTCGCCGAATCCCAGGCACTCAACAGCAACTGACAGCCGGTAACCAGGGGACGGGGGTCCATGGGGTGAGCACGACAACGACTCCGCGACAGGCGCCACGCAGAGCCGGCGCGGGGTGGGGCACGCCGGCCGGCTCGGGGCCGGTGGTGCGCCCGCCGGGCCGGCGCCGCAGCCCCGCCCATCTGGGGTTGGGGGCGCTGCTGGTGGTGGTGTGCGCGCTCGGCTTCGCCCTTACGGCGGCCCGGATGGACCACCGCGCCTCGGTGCTCGCCCTCGCGCGAGGAGTCACGGTGGGGCAGCTCCTGTCGGCCGCTGACCTGCGTCCGGTGCCGGTGTCGGTCGGGGCCGGGGTGGACAGCATCCCCGCGACCGACAGCGGGTCGGTGATCGGGCGGTCGATGGCGGTGTCGCTGCCGGCCGGGGCGCTGCTGACCCGGACCGAGCTCGGGACCGCGGTGATACCGGGTCCGGGTCAGGCGGTCACGGCGCTGGCGGTGAAGCCGGGCCAGTTCCCGCCGGACCTGGCGGCTGGCGCGCACGTGCACCTGATCGCCACGGCCAGCACCGGCCAGCAGGCCACCGCCCCGACCGGCGTCCCCCCGACTGGTGTCCCGGCGGCCGGGTGGGCGGCGACCGTGACCGGTGTGCAGGCACTGGCCGACGGTCAGGGCAGCGTCGTCACGGTGCTGCTGGGCCAGGCCGACGCGGCGCGGGTCGCGACCCTGCCGGCGGGCCAGGTCGGCGTCGTCGTCGTGTCGGGTGGGTGAGCGCCGGGTGTTGATCGTGCTGGGATCGGTGAAGGGCTCCCCGGGGGTGTCGACGTTCTCCCTCGCCCTGGCCGCGCGCTGGCCGGGAGCGGCCAAACGAGTGCTGGTGGAGTGTGACCCGGCCGGTGGTGACCTGGCCGCCCGCTATGACCTGGCGCTGTCCCCGGGGCTGGTCAGCCTCGCCGCCGCCCGCCGTGGCAGCGGCGCTGCTACCGGAGCCGGCGGTGAGACTTTGTGGTCGCACACCCAGGCGCTGCCGGGCGGCCTGCCGGTGCTGGTGGCACCGCCCGGCGGGGAGCAGGCCCGCGCGGCGCTGGCCAGCCTCGCCGGCACCGGCGCCCATCCGCTGGAGCAGGCCGCCGCCGATCCCGCGGTGGTCATCGTTGATGCGGGGCGCCTCGATGCCGGGTCGGCGGCGCTGGGCCTGGTCCGGGCGGCTGACCAACTGCTCCTGCTCAGCCACGCCACCGCCAGCGACCTCGCCCACCTCGCAGCCCGGCTGGATGAGGTCAGCGGCTGGAGCGAGCGGACCGGGTTGCTGCTCGTCGGCGGCGGCTATCCCGACGCCGAGGTAGCCCGCGAGCTCGGGATCACGGTGATGGCCCGCATCCCGACCGACCCCGTCGAGGCGGCGACCCTCAACGGCCGCACCCCGCCACGGCGTCGCCCGTTCACCCGCGCCACGCTGAGCCGGACCGCTGGCCAGGTCGCCACCGTGCTCGCCACCTCACACCAGCTGCTGTCCCGACCAGCACCCAGCACCCACGTCGACATCCCTGTTCCTGGCGAGCAAGACTCGCCTGGCGCTGCCGAGCCGGCGATGACCGCCGTGGCATCGCCGCTGCTGAACGGGCGGCTGCCATGACCGCCACCACCTCCACCGAGACCGCCGGGGCGGATCGGTTGCGGGCCCGGCTGCGCACCGAGCTGCCCGCCCGGCTCGCCGCCCACACCGACACCGCCGCGTCAGCACCGGATCAGCGGCGGCAACTGGGGCAGCGGCTGGCGATCGAGGTCGCCCGCGCCCACACCGAGGCCGAGCTGATGGCCAACCGGCCCCTGCTCGACAACGCGACCGAGCAGCGGATTGTGACCGAGGTGCTGGACGAGACGTTCGGCATGGCCGGGCTGCAACCACTGCTGGATGACGAGTCGATCGAGAACATCAACGTCAACGGCTGTGACCGGGTGTTCGTCCGCTACGCCGACGGCAGCCGCGCCCAGCTCCCACCGATCGCTGCCACCGATGAGGACCTCGCCGCCCTGGTCCGCACCCTGGCCGCCCACAGCGGGGCCGAGGAGCGGCGTTTCGACCGCGGCTCGCCCGCGGTCAACCTGCAGCTGCCCGACGGCTCCAGGCTGTTCGCCGTCCTCGCGGTGACGGCGGGTGGGCGGCCCTCGGTCGCGATCCGCCGCCACCGCTACCGCACCGTCACCCTGCCCGACCTGCGCCGCCTCGCCACGATCGATGAGCACCTCACCGAGTTCCTGACCGCGCTGGTCCGGGCGCGGAAGAACCTGCTCATCACCGGCGGCACCGGCATCGGCAAGACCACCCTGCTCCGCGCCCTGGCATCGGCGATCGACCCCTCCGAGCGCCTGGTCACCATCGAGGACGCCTTCGAGCTCGGCCTGGACACCGATCCCGCCCGGCACCCCGACGTGGTCGCGCTGCAAGCCCGGGAGGCCAACATCGAAGGCGAAGGCGCCATCTCCCAAGCCGAACTCGTGCGGTGGGCGCTGCGCATGAGCCCGGACCGGGTGATGGTCGGCGAGATCCGCGGCCCGGAAGTCGTGCCCATGTGCAACGCCATGTCCCAGGGCAACGACGGATCGATGGCCACCCTGCACGCCTCCTCCAGCCGCATCGCCTTCACCCGACTGGCCGCCTACGCCGCCCAAGGCCCAGAACGGCTCCCCCTGCAAGCCACGAACCTGCTCATCGCCTCCGCGGTCCACTTCGTCATCCACCTCGCCCCCACCCCCGACGGGGTGCGAGTGGTGTCCTCCATCCGCGAGGTCGTCGACGCCGATGACCGCCAGATCGTGTCCAACGAGGTCTACCAACCAGGACCCGACCGTCGCGCGGTGCCCGCCGCGCCGCTGCGGACCGAGACCGCCGAGGAGCTGATCGCAGCCGGACTCGACCCCGACCTGCTCAGCAACACAGCCACCCACCGGTGGCCCCGATGACCGGGCTGCCAGCATTGGCGGCGCTGCTCGGTGTCGGGGTCGGCCTCGGGTTGTGGCTGATGATCCGAGGTTGGCGGGGCACCCCCTGTGGTACTCGCCGAACACGCTCCCGGAGCACGGTGTGGCGGGCGGATCGGCGGTTCCTGCTGCGGCTGCTGGTCTCGGTCGGTGCGGGTGTGCTGGCCGGCGCGGTCACCGGGTGGGTGGTCGGTGCCCTGCTGGGCGCGGTCGGAGTGTGGACGCTGCCGCGGGTTCTGGGCCCCGACCGGGTGAACACCGTCCGCATCGCCCGCTTCGAGGCCATCGCCTCCTGGGCTGAGATGCTGCGCGACACACTCTCAGCAGCCGCGGGGTTGGAGCAGGCGATCCTGGTCACCGCCCCCCTCGTGCCCGACGCGATCCGCGACCCGGCCACCGCAGCCGCCGCCCGGCTGCGAGCGGGGCAGCGACTCGTGCCTGTCCTGCGACGGCTGGGCGAGGAGCTGGCCGACCCGACCGCTGACCTCGTCCTGTCCGCATTGGTGCTCGCGGCCGAGCAGCGCGCCCGCGACCTCGCCGAGCTGCTCGGGACCCTCGCCGCCGCTGCCCGCGAGCACGCGGCGATGCGGATGAGCATCGCCGCCGGGAGAGCCCAGGCGCGGTCTGAGGTCCGCATCACCGTCGGCGTCACGATCGCCTTCGCCTCCGGACTGCTGCTGCTGGACCGCCGGTACCTGTCCGCCTACGACACCGCCACCGGCCAACTCGTCCTACTCGCCGCCGGCGCCCTCTTCGCGGCAGGGTTCGCCCTCACCGCGCGGATCGCCCGCGTCAGCGAACCAGCCCGATTCCTCCAGCATCCCAACACACCCGGTGACGAGGACCGGGCCGCGGTCGCCGGTGAGGCGGTGCGGGGATTGTGACCGGCTCCCTGTTGTTGGCGGTGCTGCTCGGTGCCGGGTGCGGGCTCGGGCTGTGGGCGCTGCTCCTCTGGGCCGCCCCACCCCGACCACCCCTGGCCACCGTGCTGACCCGGCTACGGCGCCAGCCCGCACCGCCCCCGATCCTCACCCCAGACCGGGGTGGGTGGGTCGCCTCCGCAGGCCGCCGCCTCATCCCCGCCCTGCGGGCTGCAGGTCTGCCGAGTACCAGCGTGAGGCGCGACTTGGCGGTGATGGGACGCGACGTCGACGCGCACCTGGCCGAAAAGGCCAGCCTCACCGTCCTCGGGCTGCTCGCCCCACCCGTCTTGGTCGTCCTGTTGGCGCTACTCGGCGCCTCGCTGGACCCGGTGCTGCCGGTGCTGCTCGCGGCCGGCTGCGCCGCCCTCGGATTCCTCACCCCAGACCTGCGCGTACGGGCCGACGCCCGCCGTCGGCGCACGGACTTCCGCCACGCCCTATCCGCCTACCTCGACCTCGTCGTCGTCTCCCTCGCCGGTGGTGCCGGAGCCGACGGCGCCCTGACCGACGCCGCCACCGTCGGACACGGCTGGGCATTCACCCAACTACGCCACGCCCTCGACCTCGCCCGGCTCACCCGCGTCCCACCCGCCACCGCCCTCGCCCGCCTCGGGACCGAGATCGGCAGCCGCGACCTCACCGAACTCGCCGCCTCGCTCTCCCTCGCCGGGACCGAAGGCGCCCGTATCCGCGGCACCCTCGCAGCACGGGCGAAATCTCTGCGCACCCACCTGCTCACCGACACCGACGCAGCCGCCAGGGCCGCCACCGAACGCCTCGGCCTGCCCTGGGGGCTGCTGTTCCTCGGCTTCCTCATCTTCCTCGGCTACCCAGCCCTCCAGCAGATCCTCACCGGCCTCTAAACCCGGCCGCCCGGTCGCACCGAAGGAGAAACCCATGCTTGCCCTGCTCGCAGTCCTCTTGACCCACATCCGCGCCAACATCACCCAACTCCGCACCGAGATCCGCGACAACCCCGACGCCGGGTACTCCACCGAGACCGTCGTGGTCACCGCGCTGCTCGTCGCTCTCGCCCTCGCGGTCATCGGCGACATCATCTACAACAAGGTCCTCAGCAAAGCCAACGGCATCAGCCTATGAGCGGCCCCGCGGAACGACGAACCGACCTCACCGTGCCCGCCCCACCCGCACTCGACCAACACCCCCCGCCCGCCCACCCGGGCAGGCGGCGATGCCGGCGGCCGCGACTCCACCGGTGGTCATCGGTGGCGGGCCGTGACCGCGGCTCGGTGGCGGCGCAGGTCGTGATCGCCATCCCGCTGCTGGTCATGCTGGTGCTGCTGATCGTGCAGTTCGCGCTCGCCGCCTACGCTAGCCACATCGCCCAAGGCGCCGCCGGCCAGGCACTGGACACCGCCCGCACCCTGGGCGCCACCGACACCGACGGGCAGACCGAGGCGCACGCCGTGCTGGCGCAGCTGGCCACCGGACCCCTCACCCACCCGCGGGTGAGCGTCACCCGCGACGCCACCACCGTCACCGTCACCATCACCGGCACCGCCGAGAACCTCATCCCCGGCCCCACCCTGCACGTGCACGCCCAGGCAGCCGGGCCCATCGAAGAGTTCCGCCCGGACACACCATGACCCGCACCCACCAACCTCCACGCCCGGCCGGCACCCACGGGCCTGCCGGCGGGCGACGAGTGGTCTCTGGCCCGTGTGGTGACGAGGGCTCGGTCGCCGCCGAGGTAGCGATCGCGATACCCGTCCTGGTCGCGGTCCTGCTGTTCGCCGGTGTGCTGGTCGCGCGCGGCGTCGACGCCCGGCTACGCCTCGACGACGCCGCCCACCAGGCCGCCCGCGCGGCCAGCCTCACCCGCACCCCGACCGCCGCCACCTCCGCCGCCCAGCGAACCGCCACCGCCAGCCTCAGCCACGCCGGCGTCGACTGCGCCGACCCCACCATCGCGGTCGACACCAGCGACTTCCAACCCGGCGGCATGGTCACCGTCACCGTGTCCTGCCGGCTCCACCTGTCCTCCGCCGCGGCGCTGCTCGCGACCGGTGACCAGCGCACCCTCACCGCCACCGCCTCCTCACCGATCGACACCTACCGGGCGGTCACCCCATGACCCGACAGCCAAGCCAGCTATGCCGCGCCCGATGGGCAGCCCTACGCCAGCGGGTGGCAGGGGATGAGGGGATGGTGAGCGCGTTCCTGCTCGCCACCATGATCGGCCTGTTCGCCGTCGCCGGTCTCGGCCTGGACCCCGGCGAGGCCTACGCAGCGAAAATAAAAGCTATTGGGCAGGCCGAGGAAGCCGCCCGCGCCGGCGCCCAACAGCTCGACCTCACCACCTACCGCACCACCGGCACCCTGCAGCTCGACCCCGCCGCCGCCCAGCAGGCCGCGCAACGATTCCTCACCGCCCAACACCTGGCCGGGACCGGCACCGTTACTGCGACCACGACCCGGATGAGCGTCACCATCACCACCGGCTACCGCACCCAGCTCTGGCAACTCGCCGGCGTCGACACCATCACAGTCCACGCCACCGGCAGCGCGGTGCCGCAACGCGGCATCACCGGCCCCGAGAACCCCTGACCGGACCCCGCCCATGACCCACCACCCGCCCCCACGCACGCCGCCGCCCGCACGGCCGCCCATCGCCCTGCGGGCCCTAGTGCGCCTGGGACGCGTATTGACCGGCCTGGCCGCGGCCGGGCTGCTGGCCGCGCTGCTCGCGGGGGTGCCCTACGGGCTGTGGCACTGGCTCGGCTGGCCACTGCCACGCCACTGGCCCACCTGGCAGCAGACCCGCGACACCCTCACCGGGCCGTTCACCGACCGCCTCCTGCTCAACACCCTCGCCTGCCTGTGCTGGATCCTCTGGGCCGTCTTCCTCACCGACATCGCCCGCGCCATCCCCGACACACGCCGCGACGCCCACCACAGCACCAGGCGCGCCACAACACCGGCCACGTTCGCCGAGGCTGATCGACGATCCGGGCCACTACGCGGGCTCGCAACCCTGCTCCTGAGCGCGATCGTCGCCGGACTGCTCAGCCTGCGACCGCACCCGGCGCTGGCCACCACCGGCGCCACCCCGCTCGGGCCTTCCCGCCCCAGCATCACCACGGCCGCAGTCCAACGAGATCGCATACCTGGTTCCCCAACCGACGCGCCGGACGTCCCGGCCAGCGCGCATACCGCCGTCGTCCAGCCCCCGCACGACGGCATCCACGACACCCTATGGCGCATCGCCGACCGCTGCCTCGGCAGCGGCACCCGCTGGCCGGAGATCTACCAGATCAACCAGCGCCATCCGCAACCCGACGGCGGCGCGCTCACCGTGCCCAGCCTGATCCGACCCGGATGGGTACTCAAGCTGCCCCAGACGGCGACGCAGCAACCGTCAGCGCCGCCGGCCGGCGGACCGACACCGCCGCGGACCTCGCCGCGCGTACCAACGTCCCCACCCGCTCCAGGTGGCACAACACGACCGGCCCCGGCGCCCACGACCACGAGCGCGCCGTCGACGCCGAGCGCGTCGCCGCAGCCGACAACATCACCCGCGCCCGGAAACCCCAGCGGTGACCGTTCCCGGCACAGCGGGGTAAACCTCGGCGACGGCGTGTACGTCAGCCTGGCTCTGGCGGCGGCGATCAGCTCCAGCCTGGTCATCGCCCGGCGCCGCCGCCGCCGTTGGTACACCCCGGGCAGCGGCCGCCGCGACGACCTGCCGGTTGCCCCGGTGGTGCGCAGCCTGCATCTGGCGCACCTGCGCGCCACGGCGCCGCCCGGCGATGAAGCAGACTCCTCAGCCCTCGAAGTGGAAGGTGAAGCTGCCAGCGATACCAGTGATCACGACGCGGGCGACCCCCATCCGCCCAGCGCAGGAACACACGGCGCCGCCGGCTCGGCGAGCACTGACTCGCTCGTCGACCTCGCCGGGCACGGGGTCGGTCTGGTCGGTGGGGGAGCGGACAACGTGGCGCGCGCCGCGCTGCTCGACCTGCTCGGCGCGGCCGGCGACCGGACGGCGGACGTGCTGATGCCTGCGACCGATCTCGACACCCTCCTCGGCGCGCATCCGAACAGGCCGATGCCGCGACGGCTGCACATCGTTGACACCCTGGACACCGCACTGGACCAGCTCGAGGCCGCGACCCTGCACCGCGTCCGGCAACCCGCCGGGGATCAGCGGCTAATTGTGCTCATCGCGCGTCCTGGCGCGGACACCGCGAGGCTGCAGGCGGTCCTGGACAACGGCGCGACACACAACATCCGTGCGATCCTGCTCGGCCAGTGGCGCCCCGGGACCAGCCTCTACGTAGGCCCAGACGGCCTGATTTCAGCCGGCTACGGCGCAGCCGCCGCTTTGAACGGGGCGCGGCTGTTCACGCTGCCCGCCTCGCGGGCAGTCACTTTGCTCAACGTCCTCAGTGAGGGCGAACAGAACCCGCAGAGGCAGCCACCAGACGTTGCCGATCGCTACGCAGACCCGACCAGGGTCGACGAGGACGCCGCCATCGCCACCGAACTCGACCCGGTGTCGCCCGTATCGAGTGGGAGGCGATCGGTCGCACCGATTCCTGACACGCAAGTCGGCCACGCGCCCAAGGCGGCCGATTGCCGGGCGTCGCCGCCGCGGCTGGATCTGCGGATTCTCGGCCCAGTGAGCTTGATGTGGACCGCGTCGCCGGAGCCGCACAGCGGGGCGAGCGTGAAGGTCGAGATCATCGGTGCGTTGAGCCCGCGGCTGCGGGAGCTGCTCGTGCTCCTCGGGCTGCACCCGCACGGCATCAGCCGCGACCGTGTGGCGGACACGCTGTGGCCCTACGCGCCACCGGACCGCCCGCACAACAACCTCACCACCAGCCTGTCCCGGCTGCGCACCGGACTCGGCAAAGCCACCGAGGGCCAGGTCAGCGAGGTGGTACTGGCAGTCGGCGACCAGTTGCGGCTCGACCCGGCCGTGATCCGGGTCGACTACCGCGACTTCACCGACGCCGACACCGCTCGCCGCGACGCGGCCACCGACGCGGCCCGCGCCGAGGCATGGCGGCACATGATCACCACCTACCGGGGAGAGCTCGCCGACGGTCTGAGCGCCGAGTGGCTCGAGACACCGCGTGAGGCGATCCGCCGCGACGCCATCGACGCGGCCTCCCGGCTCGCCCGCGCCGTCGTCGCCACCGACCCGCAGCAGACCCTGGACCTGCTGGAGACCGCCCGCGCCCGCGACCCCTACAACGAGCAGCTCTACCGCGACATCATGCGGGTCCAGCGCCGCCTCGGACAGGTCGACGCCATCGAACGCACCCTGGCCCTGCTCGCGACTCGCCTCGGCGAACTCGACGAGTCGCCCAGCCGCGACACCGTCGAGCTGGCCTCGGCGTTGCGACGACCGATGGCCCGGGAACCAGGCGGGACGGCCACGCCAGTGGCCCGCTGACGCCGCAAGGCTGGTTCTACGGCGTGAAAGGGTCAGCGAAGCAGGACCCTGGCTGGCGATCAGCAGTTTCGACCGGAGGTTCGATCGGCGGCGTGGACTCCATGGTTACGGCCGCGGAATCGAGCGCCTGTCGTTGCATGGTCCGTCCGCTGCGCTTCTCAGCCCAGGCGCAGAAGGGGACCTCTTCGGTGTCGGTCCGCGGCTGCCAGACGCGTCCTGCTCATGGCGTCCACCGCTCAGCCTTACAGAGCCTAAGGGCTGCGGCGATTGCCTTCGCAACTGCCGGATAATCAACAAAGTGAGGCAGAGAGATTTCATCGCGTGAGAGGCGCCTGAAGCGCACTCTAACGCCGATCATGCCGACCTCGGGATTATGCCGGACGAGGTTTCGCCGGCGAGTTCCTGCCCGAATCCCGTACCCCGTGGCACGACTGCGAACGGTCCCACCGGATGGCAGGGACCGGTGGCCTGGTCACCGAGGTCGCGCTTGGTAAGTGCTGCCACGTCGGCGCACCAGTGCTACCAACCGACCTCTGTGGTGGAGACGCGGGTGTCTGACTCTGACTCCGGGGCGGGCGCTTCCCGGCCGCGGGGGCGCCGCCGGAGACCAACGCAACGACGATTCCGGTGATCATGAATGCGGTCAGCAGCAGCAGCAGCAGCGCAGAGGAACGCTCATCGGATATGAGGGGTCACTTGATGAAAGCAAGAACGAGGCATCTGCTCAGCAACTGTCGTCCGCCTGGAGCTCGACCGCGGCTCGGCGCGTGTTTGTGCGCGGCAGGGGCGGAGGCTAGGTCTTCAGCGACCGACTAGCGAAGCCACTGAGCGGGCACGCGATGGCGGTATGACCGCATCGTTCGGGCTGCGGGATTGCAACGCCGATCCGCGTCGGCGTGTGCGTGGATCGCGTCGCGTCTGGCTGGGTGTCCAAGGTGCTCAGCGCTGGGCCTGCGTATCGTGATCGCGGTGCGGGCGCGTGGGAGCGCGGCGCCGGTCCTGCAGCTCGCGCCACAGGTCGCTCAGTTCGTGGGCCACGAACCGGGCCCGGCCCAGAACACCGGTGCCGCAGCTTGGCAGCACGTCGGGTGCAGGGTGCTCGCGGCCGGCATCGTCGCTGGACTCAGATGTCCGTACGGTCATACGGGCGTAACCCGGGACCGACCAGAACCATTCCTGCCAGGCGGCTGCGGGTTACGGCCGGCGCGCGGTCTCCGGCGTCCTCGACCCGCTCGGCGCGTGCATCGGGCGTATGGTCGCCGTCTTGATTTACGGGGCTCTCGTGTTTAGACGTCTACAGCGGACCGGTCTTACTGAGTAGCCCTCTCATCCGCGAAGACGACCTCCGACAAGGGTCGGAATCCTTCGCGTTCGCCGCTCGAGGACCGGGCACAGATCGCACTCCGATCGCGGCATGAGCGTCGCTGCCGCAACAGCGGCTAGAAATGAGTGCGCTCGCGCGAGATGCAGCGTCGCGCATTTTGGTCAACTCTGCGGGATCTCGGTTCGTCGATGGTCGGTCAGCCGAGCTTGGTGGTAGCGCGGCGCATGAGCCATCGGCCGGCGCCGCCGCTGCGGGCGGTGGTCAACGCGATGCGTTCAAACCCGGCGGCTTCGAACAGCGCGCTGGTCCGACATAGGCGATGAAGTCCGGGATGCCCTGGGCGATCGATCTCATCGACGCGGTAGGCGAGGACTGGGCGAGCGAGTGGGCAAACTGCTCACCGGCGCGGGCCGTTTCAAGGATTGGACGATCTGATCGACACATACCCCAAGCTCACGCATAGAGAAGAGCCAGATAACCCGCCGCAGGGTGATGTCGGCGCCTGTGCAGAGGCGCGAGGCGGCACCGCTGTGTGAGCGGTACGGAGCCGAGGACACCTGTTTGCAGCAGCAGAAGGAAGCGTTGCACGCTGCTTGGGATTGATTGCGGTGCCGCACTGGGTTTCCGCAGTATGGCGATGGACACTCCTGGCGGCGGGTTGGGCCGGTCAGACGAACCTGCGGTTGGCACTGCGCCGCTTGAGGTGTTCTGGCGACCGGGCTGTCCTTACTGCTCCGGGCTGCGTCGTGAATTAGCCCGCCGCCAGGTTCCCGCGACCTGGCGCAACATCTGGGATGACCCAGCGGCTCGTGATGTGGTGCGGTCAGTGAACTCGGGCAGCGAGACAGTGCCTACCGCGCGAATCGGGACATACACGTTGACAAATCCCTCGTGGCGGCAGCTCGCCCCGCTGTTGGGCGACGGTCCGTGGCAGCAAGCTCCGTCCTCAACCGGCCGGATGAAGTCGGTGGCGTCTTGGTCGCCTGTCGCGCTGTTCGTGGTCATCAGCCTTGTCTTGACCTTCACGGGTCACGACGGCGTTGCGTGGGGGGCCGACGCGTTGGCCGTGGCGTTCTGGTGGCTGACCCGTGGCCTACGAACGTGAGCTCGCCGCTGATGGCGTCTGACCGCAGGTCACCGTCGCGCATGGCACGGATCGCTGCTCGCCTGGGCGGGGTTGCTCGGCCTTGGTGGTTGCCTGCGTTTTTGGCCGTAGCGGTGGCTGTAGCCGATCTCGCGTCCAAACAGTGGGCTCTCGCGCACTTGGGGGCCGCCGGCTCGTCGCACAGCGGCCGTCAGTTCGCGGTGGTGATTAACCGCGGCGCAGCCTGGGGGCTCGGATCATCAGCACCGCTACTGATTGGGATCGTCGAGGCGTTCGGCGTCGTGTTGCTGGGCTGGTGGTTGGTGACCCGGACGACGAGCGCCGAGCGCGTATGCCTGGCGGTCGTTCTGGGTGGCGCGACCGCGAATCTGATCGAGAGGGTGGGACGGGGCGCGGTCACCGATTGGGTCCATGTCGCCCCGTATCCGCCGTATTTCAATGTGGCCGACGTGGCCGTTCGCGGCGGTTTGATCGCCTGCGCGGTGCTGGTGCTCCCGAGACGACGTCGTTCCGTGTCCGAAACGAAGCCCACGGCGAAATCGCTATCTACTGTGGATCGGAGCCGGTAGTGAGTTGTTGTAATCCGCGTGGGCCTTCGCCGGGCGCACTGGTGGTGACGGTCGGAATCGTCGTTGTGCTGTTCGTGATCTGCGGCGGACCGTTGGCCGGCCTTGCCTCGGTCCTATGGAGCTCCGCCGGGCTCGGCTGGTGGCTGCTTGTGGCGGGACTGGCGATCGCCGCAATCGCAGCCCCTGTTGGCGCGTCGGCACGTCGTCGGCGGGCGGACGGCGCGTATGAGCAGCGTCAGCGCGCCGCAGCTGGCGAAGCGCGGCGCGCACGCAACGCCATCGATGCCGGAATACCGACCTCGGGTTGACACCCGCAGGTGACTGGTTTCGAAAGTTAGGTTTCGATGATCGGAAGCAGCTTTCTGGGGGCAGTGTTCCCGGCTGGATCCAGAACGGAGTGGGATATCAGCACCGGTTTTAGGGTGGGCCATCGAGCGGCGGAAGGTTCCGCCGCCGCCACCGGGTTGCCCATCATGAACCTTTTCCCTAATTCCGAAAGATGAGGTCGCTCATGTCGCGGATCCCCGTGCACACGCTCGACGACGCACCCGAGGGCACGCGCCCCACGCTCGAGGAGCTCAGCCGGCGCACCGGGAAGCTGCTCAACATCCACGCCGAGATGGCGCACGCACCGGTGGTGCTCGCCGCCTACGACGGGATGGCCGAGGCGATCGCAGAACACGGCAGCTTCGACGCGCGCACCCGGGAGGCGATCGCCTTGGCGGTCGGCAACGTCGACGGCTGCGGCTATTGCCAGGCGGCACACACACTGTCGGCGACCAAGGCAGGGTTCGACACGGCGCAGACGGTCGCGATCCGTGCCGGGCGGGTCGACTTCGACGACAAGCTTGCTGCGCTCGTGACTGTGGTGCGTGAGGCGGCGGGCGAGGTCGGCGACGTGTCCGATGCGACCTGGAAGAACGCCGTCGATGCCGGGTGGACAGAGCAGCAGTTGAGCGAGGCGTTTGCGCACCTGGCGGTGAACCTGTTCACCAATTACTTCAACCACTACGCGCGCACCGAACTCGACCTGCCGGCCGCACCGCCGCTGGAGCCCTCATAAGCGCGCGGGTGCGGCCGGAGGTGGTCGTGTTCGACGTCGTGGAGACCCTGGCCAGTCTCGACGCGGTCGCAGACCGGCTGGCTGAGCTCGGTCTCGACCGCGCCGTGCTTGCGGGATGGTTCACCCGGATGCTGCGCGACGGGATGGCGCTAACCGCGGCCGGCGGCTTTGCCGGGTTCGCCGAGGTCGCGGCGTCCGCGCTGCACACCGAGACCCGCGGCGCGCTGACCGATGCGCAGTCCGACCGGGTGGTGGCCGGGTTCGGCGTGCTTGGTCCGCAGCCCGACGCGGTCGCCGCCGTACGCGCCGCTCGCGAAGCCGGCCTGCGGGTCTTCACGCTGAGCAACGGCGCCGCGGACTCCACTCGCGGCTTCCTCGAGCGCGCCGGAATCGCCGACGACGTCGAAGCGGTGCTCTCGATCGACGACGTCCAGGCGTGGAAACCGGCCCCGGTCGTCTACGAGCACGCCCTCGCCCACGCCGGTGTGCCGGCCGAACACGCGGCGCTGGTCGCCGTGCACTCCTGGGATCTCTACGGCGCCCGGCAGGTCGGCATGACCACCGGGTGGGCGCCGCGACCGGAGGGTGCACCGACACCGCTGTTCGGGTCGGCGGACGTCGTCGGCGACACCCTCGACGCCGTGATCGGCGCTCTGGCCACGCTGCCGGCGCAGCGCTCAGCAGCTCCACCGTGACCTCGGAACCGTCCCCGACCGACCAGCACGCACAATCGGTGGACGTGCTGATCATCGGCGGCGGGCAGGCCGGCCTGGGGACGGCGTACCGGCTGCGGCGCACCACCGGTCTCGAGGTGCAGATCATCGAGCGGGCCGCGGTGGGCAACAGTTGGCTCGAGCGTTGGGAGAGCCTGCGACTGTTCACACCGCGACGGTTCAGCGCCCTGCCGGGAATACGGTTCCCGGCAGGCGAGGGTTTCCCGACCAAGACCGAGGTCGCCGCGTACCTGCGCCGCTATGCCGACCGGTTCGACCTGCCGGTGCAGACCGGGCACGAAGTGCAGCGCCTGACCGAGACTGTGGGCGAGTTCCTGGTGGAGACCAATCGCGCCAACATCCGGGCCCGTCACGTCGTGATCGCCACCGGACCGTTTGCCGCGCCCTACGTTCCCCCGGCCGGGCGGGATCTGCCCGACAGCGTGTTCCAGCTCCATTCAGGCGGCTACCGGCGGCCGGGCGACATCCCGGACGGAGACGTCGTGATTGTCGGTGGCGGGAACTCCGCCGCCCAGCTGGCGATCGAGCTGGCAGATACGCACCGGGTGACGATGGTCAGCCCCCGCCCGCCGTGGTTCCTGCCGGCGACCCTGCTCGGGGCAGACCTGTACTGGTGGCTTTACCTGACCGGCACCCTCAACGCCCGCACCTCCTCCCCGGTGGCGCGTTACGTGCGTCGTCGCGGCGACGCCATCATCGGCACCGACCTGCGACGCGAGATCAAGACGGGCCGGGTCGGGTTGCTGACCCAACGCGTCACCGGAGCAGACGGTCGGGACCTTGTGCTCGCCGACGGGTCCCACATCGGGGCCGAGAACGTGCTCTGGTGCACCGGCTTCCGCCCGGATCTGAGATGGCTCAAGGTCCCAGGTGCGCTCGACCCGGCCGGCGAACCCGTGCACCGGCGCGGCGCCAGCCCGGTGCCCGGGCTGCATTGGATGGGCTTGCCGTGGCAGACGCGACTGAACTCCTCGATCATCGACGGCATCGACGGCATCGACCGCGACGCTCACGCCACCGCGAAACGGATCCGTACCGCGCTGCCGACGGGCTCGAGCACATCCGCGTGATGAGGTCAGAGGAAGCAATGACGTCCGTGACCAGCATGTGGACCTGCCATTGGGCCCGGCGCCGCCTGCAGCGCTACTTCGACGCCGACCCGTCCGCCCGGCTCACCCGCGTCGAGGTGCACCGCCTGGAGGCGCACCTGGCCACCTGCGAGCGGTGCACCGCACTGGCCGGTGACCACCGCGGGCTGCACCGGGCCCTGCTGAGGCGGTGGGCACACAGGTCCCGGACCCGGCCGCAGTCGCCCAGCTCCGGCTGGCCGCCGAGCAACTCATGACCGAGGGTGCCCGATGATCGACCCGCCTCATCAGAAGGGACCGGCCATGTCCACCGAAGACTGCGCTCGCACCGAACCGTGGGTCGCGGACGACATCGCCCCGCCAGACGGGGCGGCGTGGAACCTGCTGGTCATCGGTGGTGGCACCGCCGGAATCGTCGCAGCCACGACTGCCGTCGGGCTCGGCGCCTCCGTGCTGCTCGTCGAGGACACCCGGCCGGGTGGCGACTGTCTGTGGACCGGGTGTGTCCCGTCCAAGGCGCTACTTGCGGCCGCGCACGCCGCTGCCGACGCGCGCGCCGCCGCCCGTTTCGGCGTGCACGTCGACAGCGTGCGCGTCGACTTCGGCGAGGTCATGACGCACGTACGATCCGTGATCGGGTACGTCGAACCTGATGACTCCCCGGCCACTCTGCGCGCCGCCGGCGTGAACGTCGCGCACGCCTATGCCCGCTTCACCGGCACCGACACCGCCGCCGTCAACGCTGCTGAAGGGGGATTGGGCGCGGCCGCGCCGACCGAGGTCCGCTTCCGGCACGCGCTGATCGCCACCGGATCCCAGCCTCTGGTCCCGCCGATCCCCGGCCTGGACGACGCCGACCCGCTGACCAGCGACAGCATCTGGACACTGACCGAGCTGCCACGCCGGCTGCTGGTCCTCGGCGGCGGCAGCATCGGCTGCGAACTGGGGCAGGCGTTCGCCCGCCTGGGCTCGCAGGTCACCATCCTCGAAGGCGAGCCGAACCTGCTGCCGCGCGAAGACCCCTACGCGGCCGGACTGCTGCTCGCGGCGCTGGCCGAGGACGGCATCAGCATCAACAACGGTGCCCGACTCGCGGCTGTCGAATCGCACAGCGGGGCATTGCTCGCCCGCACCGAAGCCGGCACAACGGTGCCGTTCGACCGAGTCCTGGTCGCCGTCGGACGCGCACCCCGCACCCCGCACCCCGAACCCGCACCCCCAGGCTCGGGCTGGCCGACGCGCACGTGAAGACGAGCGAGCGCGGCTACGTCCAGGTGGACGCCCGCCTGCGCACAACCAACCCGCGGATCTACGCAGCCGGTGACGTGACGGGCCACCCACAGTTCACCCACGTCGCCGGGGTCCACGGATCGGTCGCCGCAACCAACGCGGTGCTCGGGTTACGTCGGCGTGCACAGACGGCCACGATTCCCCGGGTCACGTTCACCCAGCCCGAGGTCGCCGCGGTCGGTGTCAGCCCCGATGACGGGGACCGGCACGGCCTCACCGTGCACACCGTGCACCACGACGAACTCGACCGGGCCCGCGCCGAGGACACCTGCCGCGGCGTGACACGCCTCGTCCTCGACCGCCGCGGCCGTCTCGTCGGGGCGAGCATCGTCGGCCCGCGGGCCGGTGAGTCCCTGGCCGAACTGGTCCTCGCCGCGAAACGAGGGCTGCGCGCCCGCGATCTCGCCGCAGCAATGCACGCCTACCCGACCTACGGCGACGGTCCCTGGAAGGCGGCAATCGCCGACGTGCAACAGCGACTCGAACGACGCCCGATGCGAAGCGTGATCAAGCTGCTTGCCGCTCGGGCACGCCGCCGGTAGTGCTCTGACATCCGTTCCCGCCGGCACACCCGTCCAGGACCTCACGCGTACTCCTGCCCGACGTTCCACCGGGCGATCGATCGGGACGCGCTCTCGCGGCAGCAACAAGGCCCGTCCGGTCGAGGAGGCCGCGGCGGGCACGGCGCGGCCAAAGCGCCTGTGCGTTTCGTGGACTGCTCAGTTAGCGATGATTTCGCCAACCGGGATGCAATTGCCTCGCCCGCAGGGTTTCCCTGTCGAAGGCACGCCAGGCGTGCACACGCGACTCTCGAGGAGACCCGTGCGACTTACTGTTCGTGTGACTGCTGTTCTTGCTGCGGTGATCTTGACGGCTACGGCCTGCTCGCCTACCCAGAAAGGCTCCTATCCCACGAGCGCACGTCAGGCGGGAGTGGCTGGACAGTCGGGTACGGCCCGGACGCCGACCGGCATCGCGGAACCGTCGACGACCGTGCCGTCCACGAGCATTCCGACCGCGCTGACACCGTTGCCGAAACCGATACATGTATCCCTGCTGGAGTCTGACGGCGCGGTCTACGGCGTCGGAATGCCGATCATCGCCTGGTTCAACCGATCGCCCACCGACGCCGCGGCGTTCGACAAGGCGGTCACGGTGACAGTGAACGGTCGGCCAGCAGGCGGGGCGTGGTACTGGGAGAAGTCCGGGCACCAGGGCGCGGCCGTCGAGGCGCACTACCGGCCGGAGCTTTGCTGGCCGGCGCACGCGAAGATCCGCATGAACGCGCCACTGAAAGGCGTGTCGGCCGGTACGGGGCTTGCCTACGACGACAGCCTCACCCTGGCGATGTCCACCGGCGCCGCGAACATTGCCACTGTCGACGGGCGCACCGAGCGGATGACGGTGACCTCCGAGGGCAAGAAGGTGTTCTCGTTCCCGGTCTCGCTCGGAGCAGCGGACCACCCGACCTACGGCGGGACGAAGATCGTGATGGAGAAGAACCGGGTCGAGGAGATGAAGAGTTCACCGGGTGAGCCGTTCTACGACCTGAACGTTCCGTGGTCCCTGCGCCTGACCAACTCCGGCGAGTTCGTCCACTCCGCCTCGTGGAACGGCGGCAACATCGGGGTGCGCAGCACCTCGCACGGCTGCACCAACCTCAACGTCGAGGCCGCCAAGCAGTACTTCCAGTTCGCCCACGTCGGTGACGTGTTCACCTACACCAACACCGGTGGGCCGACCATGCCGTCCTGGGACGGCTACGGCGACTGGAACGTGCGGTGGTCGACGTGGCAGGCCGGCGGCCTGTTGTGAGCGTGACAATGCGATCGCGTCCTCAACCTGCCTGGTCCACCTATCCGCAGGCGCTCGACCTGGTGGCCCACGGCGCGACGATCGGGGTGGCCGGACGGGTAGCCTTGCTCGTCGGGACGATCCTGTCGGCGGTCAATCAGGGGTCGGTCATCGTGGCCGGTGAGAGCGGATGGGTCACCTGGGCGCAGTCGCGGTCAATTACGCCACCCCGTTCATCGTGGCCAGCGTGGGTTATCTGAGCGCGTGCCGGACCCGAACCGAAACCTCTCTGAAGAACGAAGGATTACTATGACCACCTATGTGGCAACCGTGAACGACACGGTCATCGCACGCAGCGACCGCACGGTGCTGATCGAGGGCAACCGCTACTTCCCGCCCGATTCGATCGTGGAAGAACACTTCACCCGGACCAGGACGAAGTCACTGTGCCCGTGGAAGGGCGTCGCGAGCTACTACACGCTCACCGTCGACGGCGTCGACCAACGCAACGCCGCCTGGACCTACCGGCACCCTTCGCCGCTCGCCCGCAAGATCAAGAACCACGTGGCGTTCGGGGACGTCGGCTCGGTCACCGAACAGTGAGCAGCCGATCCCTGACCCGTCTGCGGCGGTGGTGGGATTCCACCCGGCCGGTCGCCGCGGAGACCACAACCGTGCTGCGCGCACGGTGGGACGCGTTGCCCGAGCACGTGCGTACCCCGGCGCAGACGCTCGGCCGGAACGCGGTCGGCTGCGAGGGAACACACGGGGTGTTCCCGCGCTGCAACCTGGCCTGCACTCCCTGCTACCACTCGCGTGACGCGAACCGGGTGCGCGTCGACGGTGGCCACACCGTCGCGCAGGTCCGCGCCCAGTTCCTGCTGCTGCGTGAGCGGCGCGGTCCGCGCGCGCACGCGCAACTGATCGGCGGTGAGGTCAGCCTGCTGCCACCGGATGACCATGCGGCCGCGCTGCTGGCGATGCGTGACCAGGGTCGCGAGCCGATGAGCATGAGCCACGGTGACTTCGACCCCGACTACCTGACAGCTCTGGCCCTCGACGCCCACGGACAACCGCGGCTGCCCCGGCTGTCGTTCGCCGGACACTTCGACATGCTCATGTTCGGGCGCCGCGGCATCGAACGACCGCCCGACGAACGCTCCTTGAACCCCTACCGCCGCCGGCTCGTCGACATGTTCGCCGACCTACGCAAAGAACACGGCATCCCGTACTTCCTCGCGCACAACATGACCGTCACTCCGCGCAACCTCGACCAGATCGCGGCCGTGATCCGCGACTGCCACGACTATGGTTTCGGGTTGTTCTCCTTCCAGCCGGCGGCGTTCGTCGGTGATGACCGGCGCTGGCACGAGGGCTACCGGGACTCCACCGACGACGACGTCTGGGCGCAGATCGAAGCCGGAGCCGGAACCCGGTTGCCGTTCCGAGCTTTACAGGTCGGCGACGAGCGCTGCAACCGGACGACCTACGGCTTCTATGTCGGCGACCGGTACTTCCCGATCCTCGACGAGGAGAAGCCCGCTGATCTGCACACTCGGGATGTGTACTTCCGCCACCTCGGCGGGGTCGACCTCGCGGGCACAGCATTGCCCGCGCTGGGCGTGAAACTGGCCCGTGTGATTGCGCGGCATCCCTCGGTCGCGGTCGTGTTCACCGCCTGGACGCTGCGGATGGTGCGCACGGTTGGGCTGCGACGTCTGCTGCGCCACCGCAGGATCCGTCCGGTCACCTTCGTCATGCATTCGTTCATGGACGCCGCCGATGTCGCTCCGGCCTGGGAGGCGCTGCAGCGCGGCGAGACCAGCGACCAGCCGCGGGTGCTGGCGGCCCAGCAGCGGCTGCAGGCCTGCTCGTATGTGATGGCGCACCCGGAGTCCGGTGAACTCGTCCCGGCCTGCGTGCAGCACAGCGTGCTGGATCCGGCCGAGAACGTCGCACTGCGTCAGGTGCTGCCGTTGCTGCCCACCGTCCGCACTGGGGGGGCGGGCTGATGCGCGTCGGCATCATCACCGGCTCCGGTTCCTACCGGTGGCCCTCGCTCGCCGCCGCGACCTCGACGAGCGTGTCGACCCGGTTCGGGGACGTCGAGCTCACCGACGGCACGCTGGGTGAGGTCGAGGTGGTGCACCTGTCCCGTCACGGTGCAGGGCACGCGCGGTTGTCCCACCAGGTCGCGCACCGCGCGAACCTGACCGCGATCATCGAGCGCGGCGTCGACTTCGTGATCAGCGTGACGGTGTGCGGCGCGCTCGACCCGGCCGCCGAACTCGGGTCGCTCGTCGTCTTCGACGACCTCTACTTCCCGTCGAATCGGCTGCCCGACGGAACCGCGTGCACCTGGCACGACACCCCAGCAGCATCCGGGCGCGGCCACTGGATCTTCGACTCACCGTTCTCCGAACCGCTGCGGCACCACGCCATCGCCGCCGCCACAGCGCTTGACGTGCCGGTGATCGAGCAGGGCTGCTATGGCCACGTCGACGGGCCCCGATTCAACAGCCGCAGCGAGATCGCCGCACTGGCCCACGCCGGCGTGACCGCGGTGAGTCAGACGGCCGGCCCGGAGGTCGTGCTGGCCGGCGAGGCCGAGGTCCCGATGCTGCTGCTCGGCTACCTCACCGACTACGCCAACGGCGTCCGTGCCACACCCGAGCCGGTCGATGCACTCATCGCACGCATGCACGCCAGCACCGACGTGTTCGCCCGCGTCGTGGACGCGACCGTCGGGCGAGTGCGGCAGCCGCCACCTCCGGTTGGCGTCAACTACCGGTTCGACGCGTGAGCATGCCTGAGCTCGGCGAGTCGAGCGTGTCGATCATCGTGCCGGTACTCAACGAGGCAGCCATCATCGACTCGGCTCTGGCCCGGCTGCGCCGCGATTTCGACGACTGCGAGTTGCTGGTGGTCGATGGCGGCAGCAGCGACGCCACCGCACAGCTCGCAACCGCGCACGCCCGCGTGGTGAGCACCGGTCCGGGCCGGGCGGGGCAGATGAACGAAGGCGCCCGCCACGCCAGTGGGGACGTGTTGTGGTTCGTGCATGCCGACACGGCAATCGACCCCGACGCGCTGCAGCAGCTGCGCGCAGCCCTGACCGACGCGGACGTTGTCGGCGGCGGCCTGAGCCTGCGCTTCGACCGGCGCACACCCTCGCTGGACTATCTGGCCCGCGTGTCGACGCTGCGGGCCCGCCGGCTGCATCACGTGTTCGGTGACCAGGCCATGTTCGTGCGCCGCGAGGTGTTCGAGGAACTCGGCGGTTTCGCGCCGCTGCCGTTGATGGAGGATTTCGAGTTCTCCCGCCGCCTGCACCGGGCCGGGCGCATGGTCGTGCTCCCGGCGACCAGCACCGCCTCCTCGCGACGATTCACCCGGCACGGCACCGTGCGGATGATCGCGTTCATGCAGTACCTGAAACTGCTCTTCCTCGCCGGGGTGTCCCCGGACCGGATCCGGCTGCGCTACGAGGCGGGCCCTGGCATCGCTCTACCCCGCCTCACCGACACTCCGACCGGCCGCAGACAGGCACGAAGCTTCCGGAGCGCGCTGAAGGAGACCTCCCATGGCCATTGAGTCCGACATCGGTGCACGGCTGGACCGTGCCCCGTGGCAGCGACTGCACACCACGATCTTGATCGCGCTTGGAGCCGGGTGGCTGTTCGACTCCTTCGAGGTGCAGACGTTCAGCAGCGCGATCGGGCCGCTGGGTGATCACTTCGGCGCGAGCGTGTTCGAGCGTGACGCGGTGCTGGCGGTCTGGCTGGGGGGCATCCTCATCGGTGCCGTCACCGGGGGCCGGCTGGCCGATCGGTTCGGGCGCCGGCGACTGTTCGTGGCCACCCTGCTCTGGTACGCCGGGTTCACGGTCCTGACCGGCCTGAGCCCGAACCTGGGGTTCGTGTACGGATTCCGGTTCCTCGCTGCCCTCGGCGTCGGTGCCGAGTACTCGATCGTCAACGCCGCCATCGCGGAGTTCATGCCGGCCCGTGTGCGGGGCAAAGCCAACGCGCTCGTGATGAACTTCTGGCCTCTCGGCGCGATCTTCGCCGGTCTGCTGGCCTACTTCGCACTCGACACGCTCGCCCTGTCCAGCGCCGTGTCCTGGCGGTACATGTTCGTCCTCGGCGGCCTCGTTGCCCTGGTGGTGCTGTTCTTCCGGCGCCGGATCCCCGAGTCCCCACGCTGGCTTGCCTCGCAAGGCCGCACCGGTGAGGCCGAGCAGATCGTCCAGACACTCGAAGGCCGGCCGCCATCAGGTCGACTCGCCGATGAGACGAGCGATCCGCGGACGCTGCTGTCGACGAGGTCAGCACTGGCCGAGTTGCTGCGTCACTACCCGGGGCGTCTCGCCCTGGGCGCGCTGCTGGATCTGGCCGAAGCGTTCGGCTACTACGGGCTGTTCGCGCTGATGTCGGTCGTGGTGCTGCCCCAGATTCACATCTCCCAAGCCGGGATCCCGATCTTCTACATCATCGGCAACGTGGGCGCACTGGCCGGCGGTCTGCTCATGGCCAGCCTGTTCGACCGGGTCGGGCACCGGCGGATGGTCGGCACCTGCTACCTGCTGTCCGCCGTCGCGGTGGCGGTGCTGGCCGTCGCCACCCAGAGCGGCAGCACGCTCTGGGTGACGCTGGCCTTCGTCGTCGCCAACGGGGTCGGCACCGCGGCCTGGACCTCGGCCTACCCGATGTTCACCGAACTGTTCCCCACGCACCTGCGCGGAGTCGGCGTCGGAACCTCGGTCGCCGTCGGACGTATCGGGGCCATTGTCGGCACCCTCGCCCTGCCCACCATCGCCGGCGATCTGGGCGCGACGGCGTCCTACCTGCTGGTCGCGGCGTTCTGGCTGGTTGGCGCGATCGCGATCGGCGTCGCCGCCCTCGGTGGCGGACCGGACCCGTCACGGCGCTCGCTGGAGGACGTCGCGCCGCTGCGCGCCGCACCGGTCCTGGTGTGACCATGTCCCTGACTACCTCTGGAGCACGATGACGCGAATAGCAGTGTGCGGCGGCCCCTACGCCAACCCCTACGCGCTCAAAGCCTTCATCGCCGACGCGCAACGGCGCGGCTGTGAGCGGTTGTTCTGTCTCGGTGACCTCGGCGGGTTCGGCGCAGAGATGAACGCGCTGTGGCGGCTGCTGCAGCAGGCTGACATCGAGTGCATCGCCGGCAACTACGACGTAGCCCTGGCCCGCGGGGACGCCGACTGCGGCTGCGGCTACCGCGACGCCCGCGACAACGAGTTCGCGCAAATGATCTATGACCACACCCGCGCGCACACCGACCCGGACTTCGCGGCCTGGATGGGGACCCTCCCAACCGAGCGGAGGCTGAGGATCGAGGACTGCGAACTGCACCTGGTCCATGGCTCGACGGTCGCGCTGAACGACTTCTGGTGGGAGTCGCTGCCAGAGGCCGAGCACCAGGCACGGGTGGCATTGAGTGGCGCGGACGTCGTGCTCTGCACGCACAGCGGCCTACCGTGGCAGCGTCGGATCGGAGAGACCCTCGTCGTCAATGTCGGAGTCCTGGGCAAGCCGGCCAACGACGGCACCCGCAACGTCTGGTACGCCGTGCTCGACATCCAGGACGGCGCCGTGAGCGCCGAACTCGTCGCGCTGGACTATGACTGGCAGGCCCAGGCCGCGTCGATGACCGCGGCCGGGCTGCCTCGACCGTTCGTGGAGACGATCGAGACCGGGTGGTGGACGACGTGCCTGGAAGTTCTGCCGCCGCGCGAACGTTCGACCGGCCGCTACCACCTGTATAGAAGCTCGCTACCCGAAGGCTTCACGCCCGCGGAAGACGGCTGGGGAGCACCTCCGGAGCTCGCCGACGGCGGGGAACTGCCGGTGATCCCGCTGTTCGGGTCGCCGTTCTTCCCGGCCCGGCTCTGGATCTACACCAACTTCCACTGCAACCTGGCCTGCGACTATTGCGCCGTCGCGTCCTCACCCACAGCACGCGCGCGCAGCCTGACCCTCGAGCAGTTCCGGGCCCGCGTCGACGAAGCCATCGACGAGGGGTTCGCCGAGCTGTACCTCACCGGCGGCGAGCCGATGCTCAACCCGGACCTGCCCGACATGCTGCACTACGCCGTCGATCGGTTGCCGACAGTGCTGCTGACCAACGCGATGCTGCTGACCAACGCGATGCTGTTGCGGGGTCCGCGGCTGGAGCGGCTGCGGGGATTGGCGGGCCATCCGAACCTGGTGGTGCAGACCTCGTTGGACGGCGCTCGGGCTGCGACCCACGATGTGCACCGCGGCCGTGGGTCCTGGCAGCGAACCATGGACGGGATCACCACCGCCATCGAGCTCGGGCTGCCGGTGCGGGTCGCGCTCACCGAGACGCCCGAGAACGCCTCGGAGATCGGCGAGGTGGGCGACATGCTGGCCGGGCTCGGCGTGAAGGGTGACGCCTTCGCCGTACGGCCGATGCTGCGACGAGGCTTCTCCGACGACGGGATGGACATCGGGGAGGACGACACCACTCCGGAACTGACCGTCACCGCGGACGGGCTGCACTGGCATCCCGCCGGAGCCGACGCGGGTACCAGCCCGGACATGCTGCTGATCTCCGGCGCTGCGCCGCTGGCCCTGGGCAAGCAGTTGGTGACCGAACGGTTCTTCGACGCCCGGCTGGCCGACGGCAGCATGCCCCAGCCCTACCGCTGTGCGATCTGAGCTCGCCGACGTGCGGTGATGCGCCCGGACCTCCGGTACCGACTCATCGGCCTGGCCGTTCTTGTGGTGGCCGCCGTATTGCTCGCGGTGTTCATCGACGTGCCGAGCGTGACCGCGCTGCGACGCGAGTACTCGGGCACCGGGCTGCTCGGCGCGCTCGGCTTCGCGCTCGTCTACGCCGCGCTCAGCCTGCTTCCGCTGCCGGCGACGGTCTTCACCCTTGCGGCCGGAGCTGTGTTCGGACTCGCCCGCGGGCTACCGATCGTCGTGCTCGGCGCCACCATCGGAGCGATCGCCGCGTTCTACCTCGGCCGTCTGCTGGGTCGAGATGCCGTGCAACATTTCACCGGCGGGCGGCTGCAGACCCTCGACCGGTATCTGACCCGCCGAGGATTCTGGGCCGTGCTCGCCGCGCGGCTCGTACCGATCGTGCCGTTCACGGCCCTGAACTACCTGAGCGGGCTCACCGCGGTCCGCGTGTGGAGCTATTTCCTGGCCACGGTGATCGGCATCCTGCCCGGAACGACCGCCTACGTCGCGGTCGGTGCGTACGGTAATGAGCCGGGCTCGCTACCGTTCGTCGCCGCGATCGGCGCTCTGGTGGTGCTGACGGTCATCGGTGTGGTGGCGTCGCGCCGACGCAGAGCCGGCGCTGCGAACGCTACGGCGACCGTCGAGTGCTAGATCCGACCCGGTGCTGGTGCGCCTCGGCGACAAGGCAGGTGCATGGGCGTCGCCAGTCACGTCGGCGTAGCCCGGCGATGGGCGCAGGCTCATCCGGACCACCCCGTAGGCTCTGCCAACGATGAGTAGTGCAGACGTCGTGGCGGCGCACGAGCGTCGGGGCCGGCGGTTCACCGCGGACGGAGTGGGCAGCTTCGTGCTCGACGAGGGCACAGGGCCGGCGGTGCTGTGCATGCATGGCGTCCCTGCATCCTCGTTCCTGTACCGCAAGGTCGTCACCGAGCTGGCCGGGCGCGGGATGCGAGCACTTGCCTTCGACCTGCCCGGCCTCGGACTGGCCGAGCGCCCCGCCGACTTCGATTACACCTGGACGGGCTTGGGCCGGTTCAGTGTCGCCGCCGTCGATGCGCTGGGTCTCGACCGGTTCCACCTGGTGGTGCACGACGTCGGCGGTCCGGTCGGTTTCGAGCTCGCGGCCGCTGCCCCGGAGCGGATCGCGTCACTGACTGTGCTCGACACCCTCGTCGAGGTCGACACCTTCAAACGCCCGTGGTCGATGGAACCCTTCGCACGTAAGGGTTTGGGTGAGATCTACCTGCGTTCGCTGAGCAAACCGTTGTTCCGGCAACTCATGCGGATGCAGGGGGTGGTGGACATGACGAAGGTGAGCAAGGACGAGTTGGATGCCTACGTCGACCTGCTGCGCCGCGGTGACGGCGGCGCCGCGTTCCTGAAGATCATGCGCGGCTTCGAACGCACCCGGGCCAAGCGGGACCGCTACGTGGGTGCGCTGCGTCACGGCGGCTACCCGGTACAGCTCATCTGGGGGGAGAACGACCCCGCGCTCCCTCTCGCGGTGCACGGCGAAGCGGCCCGTCGGGCCGCCGGAGTCGAGACGATCCACCGCCTGCCGGGCAAACATTTCCTGCAAGAGGATCAAGCCCCGGCCATCGCCGACCTGATCGCGGCCATGGTCGGCTGAAAGCCAGGACGGTCACCGTCTCGGGGTGGAAGCGGCGCACGGAGACTCGGCGAGGCTGCGGCCGGCGTTCTCCATCATCTGCACAAGCGTGATGTGCAGGTCCTCGACCATGACCCGGTCGATCTCGCGGCCGAGCCAGCGGTCCGCCGCTAATTGTGCCGAGGCAGGCTCCGTTCGAGGATGCAGAGGTCGCGAGGTGGGAGGCGCTCGTTAGCTGACCGCCAGATCGCGGACGGCGGCGATGACGTTGGACAGTGGTGGGTAGTCACCGATGCGCTTGCCGACGTGGCGCCACTGCTCGTCGAGACGATGGCGGTGCGTTCGACGTCGAGCAGCTTGCCGTTCGCGTCGTAGAACGCAGTGAGCGGCATCGAGTTTCCGCCGCCGAGAGCGTCGTGCAGTCCGCTCTTGTTCGCCCCGCCGACGTCCTGGGCGAGCGCGACGAACGCTCCGTTCAGGCGGTGTCGATTCGGCATGTAGTTCTTGTCGCCGGTCTCCAGCGAATCGACGCCGACGAAGTTGATCTTGCCTTTCAGTGCTTCCGCCTCGGTTCGGAAGCCGGGTAGTTCGGCGTCACACGCCGAGCACCAGGACGCGAAGAAGTTCGCTACGGTGGGTTTGCCGCGGAATTGGGTGAGCGCGACCTGGCCCGATCCGTTCAGGGCGGGCAGCGACCACGTCTTGGGGGTTGTGTTGGATGCAGCCGGGGTGCTGCTTTTGCGGAAGGCGATGACGACGATGACGATGACGATGGCGAGCGCTACGGCGACGACCGAGGACGCGGTCGCGATGCGCCGCACTTTCCTGCGGCTGGCCGCCTTTGCGGCCTGCCTCTGCGCGCTGCTTCTTCGTCAGCTTGGGGGGCGGCTTGCGTGCTCCACCCTGATGTTGTTCGGCCACGGTTAGATCCTCTTCGGTCGGTCGGTCGGTTGTGCAGTGTCGGTGCAGGTCAGCCGAGTGATACGAGTCCGCGCAGCCCCACATGGCCCAGCGCCGTCTGGAGTTGGCTGGTGACCCAGGTCAGCCGGTTGAGGGTCAGCAGGATGCCGAAGAAGGCCAGCGAGACCGCTGAGGCGATCGTGATGGCGGTGAAGTGTCGCCTGACCCAGGAGAATGCCGTGGTGAGCTGATCGAACGCGAGCCCGGTGGCCAGAAATGGAAGGCCCAGCCCGGCCGAGTAGAACGCCAGTAGCAGGCCGCCCTCGGCGGTGTGTCCGGAGGTGGCCGCGACGGCGAGGACCGAGCCGAGGATCGGGCCGATGCACGGTGTCCATCCGAATCCGAAGGCCGCGCCGGTGATGGGTGCGGCGAACGGTCCGAAGCGGCTCAGTGTGGGGTGGAAGCGTTTCTCTTGGTAGAGCCAGGGTGCCTGCAGCACCAGCGAACCGAGGATGAACAACGCGAACGCGAGCAGCAGCAGGCCTGCGATCCGGGTGATCGTCGTCTGATTGGCCACGAGGGCGTGACCGAACGAGGTCGCGGTCAGCCCGAGGGCGATGAACACGGCCGAGAACCCGCTGATGAACAGGCTCGTGTCGCGGCCGATGCGCAGCATCTGGCGTCGGGAGCCGTGTTCGATCTCGGCCAGGTCCAAGCCGGTGAGCACCGAGAGGTAGGCCGGCACGATCGGCAGCACGCACGGCGAGAGGAACGACACGACTCCACCGCCGAAGGCCGCCAGGTAACCGACAGAACTCACAGGAGTGAGCTGTGTTCGGCAAGGGTCGGCGGTCGTTGCCATCCGGCGGAGGTGGCCACGGTCAGCGTGAGACCCAGTGTCGGCGGAGCCGGCTCATGGCTGTTGTCGCAGTCGATACGACAGGTCGGTTCAGCTCGTGCTGGACGTCGGCGATGGCGGCCTTCCAGGGCCCGTCAGCGTAGGTGGGGTAGGCATGCATGGCAGCGGCGAGGTCCCGGATGCGTAACCCGTTCCGGGCGGCGAGAACAAGTTCGGCCAAGGACTCACCTGCCCGGGGACCGACGATGATCGCGCCGACGAGGTGGCCCTTGCGGTCGGCGATGAGACGGGTGATGCCGCGGGTGGCGTCTTCGGTGACGGCACGGTCGACCTCGTCGTGCGGGAGGTCGAGGATCCGCAGCGAGTCCGACGACCGCGCCCGGTCGGCCGATACCCCGAAGGCGGCCACCTCGGGCTGGGTGTAGGTCACCCGCGGGATCGTGGCCGTGTCGACGGTGCGGCGTAGGCCGAGGATCGCGTTGCCGGCAGCGATGCTCGCGTGCACGCCGGCGACGTGGGTGAACTGCGGATGACCGGTCAGGTCGCCGGCGGCCCAGATGCGCGAGTTGGTGGTCTGCAGCCGATCGTTGACGACGACGTAGCCGCGCTCGTCGAGTTCGACTCCGGCGCTGGACAGGGCGAGCTCGCCGGTGTCGGGTGAGCGGCCGACCGCGACCAGCACGGCGTCCACGACGAGCCTGTCGCCGCTGTCGCGCTCGCCGAAGGTCACGGTCGTGACGTCGCCTTCGCGGGCGACCGCGGTGATCGTCGCGCCGGTGCGGACGTCAATGCCGTCCTCGCCCAGCACCGTGTGCAACAGGGTGGCCGCGACCGGGTCCTCCCGAAAAAGCAGCGTCGGAGCCGCTTCCGCGATCGTCACCTTCGACCCGAGCCGAGCGAACGCCTGCCCAAGCTCGCAGCCGATGCTGCCGCCCCCGATAACCAGCAGACGGTCGGGCAACGCGGTCAGGTCCCACACGGTGTCGCTGGTGAGCGGACGGCAGTCGGCCAGGCCCGGGACAGGCACCATGACCGGTACCGATCCGGTCGCGAGCAGCGCCTGCCGGAACGTGATCGTCGTGCCGTCCACCACCGCGGTGTCCGGGCCACTCAGGCGCGCGGTGCCGTGCACGACCCGCGCCCCCGCGGCCCGCAGCGCGGCGGGCGCATCGGCAGGCTCGATCGCGGTGATCGCGAGTCGGACATGGGCCATGACCTCAGCGAAGTCGACCCGCACCGAGTCGACGTGCACGCCGAGGCGGGCGGCCGCGCGGGCGTCGGCGGCGGCGTGGGCGGCGGCCAGCAGTGCCTTGCTGGGCACGCAGCCTGTCCACAGGCAGTCGCCGCCGGTGCGATCGCGTTCGACCAGCAGCACGCTGGCCCCGAAGCCGGCCGCGGTCTTGGCCGCCACGATGCCTGCCGTACCGCCACCGATGACCAGCAGATCCCACGCGACGCCGTCCGGCGCGGACATGTCGTGATCGACGCGCGGGGAGCTCCACTGGTCTAGGTAGAGATCACCGCTCGCGGCGTAATCGGAGCGGGTCATCCGGCGTCCTCGGCGATCAATTGCCGCGCAGTGTCGCGCACCCGGGACACGACGACCGGGTCCGGCGTGCGGCGTTCTGACCAGGTCGCGAGCGCGCGCCGGATGCCTCGGTAGTCCTCGGCCGTTGCGGTGCACTTCGCGCAAGTGGCCAGGTGGGTCTCCAGCCGATGCACCTCCTGCGCGGTCAACGGGGCGGCGGGATCGGCGTCGAGATAACGCTGGATCCGGCGTCCCGCCCAATGGCAGGTCCACATCGTGCTCAGCATGGACATCAGCTGCTCCTCCTGGACTGGGAGTCGGACTTGGATTCGGCGGCCGCGTTGAGGTCATGACGAATCCGTTTGCGGGCGCGGCTCAGTCGCGACGTCACTGTCCCCACCGCGATATCGAGCACGTCGGCGACCTCGGCGTAGCTCAGTTCGTCGACATCGACGAGCAGGAGGACTGTGGAGAACTTCGGGTCCAGCGCGGCGACGGCGCGATGCAGATCCTCACCCAGTTCCCGCTCGGTGACCGCCTGTTCCGGAGTGGAGGTCTCGGTAGCGCCGAACGCCGGTGTGTGCCGCTCGAGGTAATCATCGCCGTCGAGCAGATCGGGCCGTTGCCGCCGGTGGGAGTTGATGTTCGCGTTCCGCAGGATCGTCAACAGCCACGCCCGCGGATGGGCGCCGTCAAAGGAATCCAGACCGCGGTAGGCACGAATGAGGCTGTCCTGGACCAGATCCTCCGCGTCGGCCCAGGTACCCGTCAACGTGCGGGCCACCCGTAACAACACGTCGATCTCGGGCTCGACGTACTCGGCGAACGCGCTCGAGCGTGCCGCCTGGGCGGCTGGCGCGGCATCGTTCAACCCGGGAGTCACACTCGGGGAACCCGCTATGTCCGACGGTTCCTTCCCGGCCTCGCGCATGTGTTCACCGTGATCGGGCGTCGTGGCTGTGACGTGCCTGCGTCGAGCACCGAACATGGCGGCATTCAACACCGCGGCCAACAGTGAAGGCGAGCTCCAGGCCGCGATCTGGGCCCGTAACCTCGCTGGGGTGTCAGCCGCCCGGTGTCCGGAGCGAACTGCTCTGGTGAGCAAGGAGTCGATGTCGTGGGAGGAGTTCAAATCACGTCTCGCGGCGCCGCTCTGAGTGATCTGGTGCTGGTGGGGGCGGGGCACGCGCATCTGTACGTCCTGAAGCACGCGGGGGAGTTGGCGGCCGCTGGGTACCGGGTACAACTGCTCGCCCCTCGGTACTTCGACTACAGCGGTGTCGCGTCCGCGCGGGCTGCAGGTGTGTTGGCCGGTGACGCTGGGCGCATCGATGTGCGGGCGCTGGCCGGTATGTCCGGTGTGGAGTTCCACGAGGGCACACTGGTGGGGCTCGATGCGCAGGCGCAGATCGCGGTCACCTCCGATGGTGCACAACTGGCCTACGACGTGCTCTCGCTCAACATAGGCAGTGTGGTGGCACCGGTCGGCGTGGACGTTCATCCGAGCGTCGTGAGGGTGAAGCCGTTGAGCGGTCTCAGTGATTTGGACGCCCGGATTCGAGCGGCGCAGCATCCGGGTGCCACGGTGACGGTGGTGGGTGGTGGTGCATCAGGGTTGGAGCTGGCGGCTCACCTGGCCGTGCGCCGGGACGTCGTACAGGTCCGGTTGCTGGAGTCTGGTCCCGTCATCGGTTCGGGCCTACCCAAGGGCGCCCGCAGGCGGGTCGTGCGTCTTCTCGCGGCGCGCGATGTGGTCGTTCGCGTCGGGTTCGTCGCGCGGCAGATCGGCGAGCGAGAAGTGATCTGTGGCGACGACACCACGCTGCCTCACGACCTAGCCTTGCTCGCCGCCGGGCTCACTGGGCCACCGCTGCTCGCCGAGCTCGGACTCGGCGACGCGCGCGGGGTGCCCGTGCGGGAAACCCTCCAGCACGTGGACCGAGACGAGGTCTACGCGGGCGGCGACTGCGCGCATTTCCTCCCCGCTCCGCTACCCCGCATCGGTGTGCATGGGGTGCGGCAAGGCCCGGTGCTTCTGCGTAGCCTTCTCGCTCGTGTTCGGGGGGAGCCTTTGCCGGCCTACGAGCCGCAGCGCCGCGCACTGTCGATCCTCGATCTCGGCGACGGCGTGGGCCTCGCCGTCCTCGGACGCTGGTGGTGGTTCGGCGCTGGAGCACTACGACTCAAGCGATACATCGATCGACGGTGGCTGCAAACCTATGAACGATGAAGATCTCCGTGTCGGTGCCTCTGGCCTCTGGCTAGTCCCTCTGCGAAAGACCGGGCAGCGTGTCAACGACAGGGGAAGTTGAACCCTACGTCTGGTGCGTTACCGGCAGCAGCTGGGTCGCCAGCGCGTTGATGCGGTCCCTGATGTCGTCGCGGATCTCGCGCACCGCTTCAAGGGGTTGGCCTGCGGGGTCGGTGAGGGCCCAGTCTTCGTAGCGTTTGCCGGGAAGTAGGGACAGGTGTCTCCGCAGCCCATCGTGATGACGACGTCGGCGCGCGATACCGAGTCGGTGGTCAGGATCTTGGGGGTCTGGCCGCTGATGTCGATGCCGACCTCGCGCATCGCCTCGACGGCGATCGGGTTGATCTGGTGGGCGGGTTCGGATCCGGCGGACCAGATCTCGACCCGGTCCCCGGCGAACTGCTTGAGCCAGCCTGCGGCCATCTGGGAGCGGCCGGCGTTGTGGACGCAGACGAATAAGACGGTGGGCTTGTGGGTCATGGCGTTCCTCCTTCGTTGTGGTTGACGAGTGGTGGCGCGATTCGCTCGCACACGCGTCTGACCGATGGGGTCGGGGCTGGAGGGCGGTGCTGGGTAGTGGCGGCGTAGCCAGAGCGCGACGTAGACGAGGGCGACGAGGACGGGGACTTCGATGAGTGGTCCGACGACTCCGGCGAGGGCTTGGCCGGAGGTGACGCCGAAGGTGCCGATCGCGACCGCGATGGCGAGTTCGAAGTTGTTGCCGGCCGCGGTGAACGCCAGGGTGGTGGTCTTCGCATAGCCCAGGTGCAGGCTGCGGCCGAGTGAGAAGCCGCCTGCGAACATGATCGCGAAGTAGGCCAGCAGCGGGAACGCGATACGCACCACGTCCCAGGGCTTGCTGGTGATGGTGTGGCCCTGCAGGGCGAACAGCACGACGATGGTGAACAGCAGCCCGTAGAGGGCGACCGGCCCGATCTTGGGAAGGAATCGGGTTTCGTACCAGTTGCGGCCCTTGGTTCGTTCGCCGATGGTGCGGGTCAGGTAGCCGGCGACCAGCGGGATGCCGAGGAACACCAGCACCGAGAGCGCGATCGCGGCGATCGAGAAGTGCGCGCTGGTCGTCGACAATCCGAGCCAACGGGGCAGGACCTGCAGGTAGAACCAGCCCAGCCCGGCGAACGCGAGGATCTGGAAGACGGAGTTGATCGCAACCAGCACCGCGGCGGCCTCACGGTCGCCGCACGCGAGTTCGTTCCAGATCAGCACCATCGCGATGCAGCGGGCCAGACCGACGATGATCAGCCCGGTCCGATATTCGGGCAGGTCGGGCAGCAGCAGCAGCCAGGCGAGGGCGAACATCAGCGCCGGGCCGATGATCCAGTTCAACACCAGCGACCCGAGCAGCAAGCGCCGGTCGCCGGTGACCCGACCGAGCTGGGTGTAGCGGACCTTCGCCAGCACCGGGTGCATCATCAGCAGCAGCCCGATCGCGATCGGCAGGCTGACTGACCCGATCTGGATCTTGTTCAGCTCGCCGGACAGGGACGGGATCGCCCGACCGAGGCCGATCCCGAGGGCCATTGCGGCGATGATCCAGACGGGCAGGAACCGGTTCAGCGTGGAGAGCCTGGTCAGGACCGGAGCGTGCGGGTCGGCGGTCGGAACGTCGGTGACGACGTCACTCATCGCGGGGGGGGGG
>JAABUT010000623.1_pt1 | contig 52734 bp, 54 predicted proteins | sample 5559281 | NCBI WGS metagenome assembly JAABUT01 (sample SAMN10711880, study PRJNA513359) | rock metagenome | isolation source: Antarctica rocks | place: Antarctica: Victoria Land, Ricker Hills nord | collected 2016-01-04
GGACATGCGGGCGGTTATAATTTAAAAACGCTGGCGAATAAAGAAGTGCCTTTTTTACGCCGGAAATTAGGTATCGTTTTTCAGGATTTCCAGTTGCTTTCTGATCGGACGGTAGAAAAAAACCTGGAATTTGTATTAAAAGCTACTGGTTGGAAAGATAAAGTCAAAATCAGCGAGCGCGTTCGTGATGTGCTTGAAAAAGTTGGTTTACGATCAAAACTCAAAAAAATGCCGCACGAAATTTCCGGCGGCGAGCAGCAGCGAGTGGTTATTGCACGGGCTTTGCTAAACGAACCGGAAGTAATTTTGGCAGATGAACCAACCGGAAACTTGGATCCAAATACCTCTGAAGAAATTGTGATGCTGTTGAAACAGATTAGTTTGGGCGGAACGGCCGTGCTGGTGGCCACACATGATTATCATATTATCCGCACTTTTCCTTCGCGCATTATCAAGTGCGAAAATGGTAAAGTGATGGATCATGCTGAGTTTGTTTAAGCAGGAAATCTGTACCGGAACCCCTGATGATAGTTTCAAATTTTGATGCTGTTTTTATCGGCATAAAATGGACCTGTACTGCCAAATAACTGTCAGGCTCAATTTTTGAACCAGACAAAATAAAACTTATATTTTTCAACTGGCTGACAGCCTGACGGTTTTTAGCTGCATGGCAAGAAACTTGTTCTCCAAAAAATTACATTATGAACTTTAATGATCTACTGAAGAAGATGAAAAAAGAAGAACCAACTTCAACAGAAAACAATAATAATATGGACGAAATTTTTGATGAATTTCAGCAGGTAAACGAAGCACGGCAAAATCAGAAAAACGAAACAGAAAACGTTGATGATGAAGATGTTGTATCCGAAACTGCTGCTGAGGATAAACATAAAGAACTGGCACTGGCCAACGATAAATTTTTGCGTTTGTATGCAGAGTTTGATAATTACAAACGCCGTACATCCAAAGAACGGATTGATTTGCTGCAGACTGCCGGTAAAGATGTGATTGTGTCTTTGTTGCCGGTTTTAGATGATTTTGAACGTGCCAGTCGCGCTATTGAAAACGCAAAAGACGTTGCTGCCGTAAAAGAAGGCGTGAATTTGGTTTATAGTAAGCTTAAAAACTTGCTTGCCCAAAAAGGTTTGAAAGAAATGATATCCAAAGGGCAGCCTTTTGATGCGGATATTCATGAAGCCGTTACCAATATCCCGGCACCGGATGAAGCAATGAAAGGAAAAATTGTTGATGTTTTGGAAGAAGGTTATTTGTTGAATGACAAAGTGATCCGCTTTGCAAAAGTGGTTGTTGGCGCGTAAAAACAAGAAAGGTGATGGCTTTTAGTTGATGGATCATTGCTGATAAGTATTGGCTGACACCTGATTGCTGACCGCTAAAAGCTAAAATAAAAGATGGCAAAAAGAGATTATTACGATATACTGGGCGTTGCAAAAGGTGCTGATGCAGAGGAGATTAAGAAAGCTTATCGGAAGATGGCGATCAAATATCACCCGGATAAAAACCCGGGCGATAAGCAATCCGAAGAAAACTTTAAAGAAGCAGCTGAAGCCTACGAGGTTTTAAGCAAACCGGAGAAGCGGCAGCGTTATGACCAGTTTGGCCATGCGGCCAATGCACAATCTGCCAACGGTGGCGGTTATGGCGGCGGCCCGGGCGGTATGAACATGGAAGATATTTTCAGTCAGTTTGGAGATATTTTTGGCGGCGGCGGTGGTAGTCCGTTTGAAAGTTTTTTTGGCGGAGGCAGACAAAGTGGTGGCGGACAACGGGTTGTACGCGGAACAAATTTAAGGATCAAAGTTAAATTGACATTGGAAGAAATTGCCAATGGTGTTGAAAAGAAAGTAAAAGTAAACAAACAAGTGCTTTGCGATACCTGCGACGGCACAGGTGCAAAAGATAAAGCATCGTTCCAAACTTGTAAAACCTGCGGTGGTTCTGGTGCCGTTCGCCGGGTTACCAATACTATTTTGGGCCAGATGCAAACCACCAGCACCTGCCCTACCTGCAACGGCGAAGGTTCTACCATCACGGCAAAATGTACTATTTGCCACGGCGACGGCATTGTTCGCGGAGAAGAAACCATCAGCATTAATATTCCGGCCGGCGTGAGCGAAGGGATGCAACTGAGCATGAGCGGCAAAGGTAATGCCGCGCCGCGTGGCGGTGTGCCGGGAGATTTAATTATCCTGATTGAAGAAATTCCGCATGAAACCTTGAAACGCGATGGTAACAACATCATCTACGATCTGCATGTCAACTTTGTAGATGCAGTTTTGGGGACCAGTGTAGAAGTGCCGACAATTGATGGAAAAGCAAAAATCAAAATCGATCCGGGTACGCAAGGCGGGAAAATATTGCGCCTGAAATCTAAAGGCGTACCGGAAGTGAATTCATACCAGCGCGGTGATCAGTTGGTGCATATCAATATTTGGACACCAAAAATTGTAAGCCGTGAAGAGCGCGACGTGTTGGAGAAATTGCAGAATTCACCAAACTTTAAACCAAATCCGGGCAAAAACGAAAAAAGTTTTATCGAACGGATGAAGGAATACTTCGAGTAACCCCAATTTTTACCCGATAAAAGAAGCATTGACAAGAGTGGTTGGATTTAACGTCCAACCGCTCTTTTTTGTTAAAAATCTGTGTGTTGAGCTTGATGCCTTCCTTATAAATGTTATTTCCCCGGTTCACATACGGCAGCTGGTGGTCAGGATCAATTTCGATACTTTGTAGTTTGCCTGCATACAGATACTTGAAAGTCCAGCTGCCGCCACGCTGCCAAATTTCTACCGGCAAACGAAGCATTTCAGTTTTACCATCAACTTGTATAATTTTCAGATCAACCGGCATAGCTGCTTTTTCCAGGCAATGCTATTTTCGGCCTCTGTAAACGCCTGATGCTGTTTTTATGCACCTTTTTTTGATTTGTGGTAATGACCGTATTTATTTTTCAGTTAATTCGATTTCAATTTTATGATTGATATTGTGGATAATTTCATCCAAATGCTGTGTACAGGTATTCATCATTTTGACAACTTGTTTCTGTTCCTCTGCATCTGTAGTTTCGTTAATCAAAGCAATCAAACCCAAAATAGAAGCCACCGGCCGCCGCAACTCATGCGAACTCATCCAGGCAATATTTTTCAATATTTCATTTTGATGCCTGATTTTTTCTTCCTTCTCTTTTCTCGCCGTGATGTTGTTTTGAATAGAAATATAACCGTCAAACTTCCCATCAGTAGTAAAAAGTGGTGTAAATTCTACATTCACCCAATATTTTATGCCATTGGCAGTATAATTAACCACATCTAAAGAAAAATAACGAAAACTATTTTTTGCGTTAATAATTGTTGTATGTGCGTTCGGGTCAGATTCCGGCCCATTTAAAAAAACAGGGGTTTTTCCTACAATATCACACAATTTATAGCCGGTAAAACTTTCAAATGCTTTGTTTACCCACACTATATTACTTTTTACATCCATGATGATAATCATGTTGTTTACTTTGGTGATGATATCGGCCAGCCTTTTGTTCTCGTCATCAAAGCGTTTTAACTGGTCAATATCTTTAATGGCACCAATCATCCTCACAAATTTGCCTTTTTCATCAAATTGCAAATAACCCTGATCGTACACATATTTGTAACTATTGATCGTTTTCAGGCGATATTCCATGCCACAATTTTGCTCTTTGTAATGGATTGCATGTTGATAAACGCCAATTACTTTTGACAGGTCATCAGGATGGATCCGGCTTTTCCACCAGTCTATATCCTGCCGGACCTGATCCTGGTTCAAAACCATCAACTCCGTAATGTTATCGCTGTATTTGATTTTTCTGCGCCGCACATCGTAATCATAAATTACATCATGCGTTGCTTTGGCTACCAAATCATATCTTTCTACTGCTTCTTTTAGCAGCAAATCTTTTCTTTTATTCTCCGTAATGTCTGTAAAATAAATTGCCGCACCTTCATCCGTAGGATAAGCATTCACACAAAACCAGCTGTTGGTGGGCTGATAAAATTCTTCAAAACTCACAAAAACACTTTCCTCAAGCACTTTTTTGTAAAAACTATAAAAGTTCCATTTGGCTGCCTCCGGAAATAAATCCAAATAATGATGGCCAATAATATCTTCTCTTTTAAAGTTGAGTAGCTTCTCGCAGTTGAAGTTCGCATCCATAAAAACCCAGTTTCTATTGAGCAGGCAATAGCCGTCGTTGATGTTTTCCAGCGTGTAGCTTAAAAGCTGCGAATACTTGTTTTTTTCTAACTGGACCAGTTTCAATTCGCTCACATCCTGCATGGTGCCCAGCACTTTAAACATTTTGCCATCTTGATACTGCATTTTGCCCAGCACTTTTACGTATTTGGTTTCTCCGTTTTGTTTAAGGTATCGATATTCAATATCCAGATCATGGCCAAACAGCAGCAGGTTTTCAACGGATTTATTGTAAGCAGCCACATCCTCCGGGTGAACAGACCGTAATACCTTGGTGTAATTTATTTCTTCTGCCGGATCAAGGCCGAAAATCCGGTACAACTCATCAGACCAGATCAGTTTGCCGCTTTCAACAAAATACTCCCAACCGGATACTTTGGCAAGCTTTTCCGTTTCTTTTAATTTTTGCTTTTCTTCCAGCAAAACCTCGTTCACCTGCTTCAATTGCTGCTCATGCTGCACCTGCCCGGTAGTATCTGAAGCGAGCACCATCACCGCATTTTTTTTATAAAAGCGGATTTTGTGCGAAGTAATATTGGCATAAATTAAGTTGCCGTCTTTTGTTAAATGCCTCCAAAGTCCACTTGAAACTTTGTTGTTGATGATGCGGTTAGAAGAATCCACCACTTTCTCAGGATCTTCTGAAGGGCAGATATCCTTGATGGTCATCCCAAAAAATTCCTTTTCTGTATAACCGTAAGCACTTGTTGCTGCTTTATTTACAGATAAAAACTGAAAAGAAACCGGATCATAAATCCACATTGGGTTTGGATTGCCCAGATATACACTTTGAAAATTTTGTTCCCGTTCTTTAATGGTTTTATTGTTGATAACAACCAGTTTTAAAACAAGCAGCCCGCTAATCAAAGCAAAACAATATGACCTTAAAAACAATATATGTTCAATAGTTTCCGGGCTTAAATGTTGATGAAAAACCATTAGAAAACCCCTGCTCAAAATCAGCCAGCACAAGCAGAACAACAGATAACCCAAGACAAATTTTGCAGTATTTAGTTTCATTAAAACCCTTCTGTTAAATATAGTTTACCCGCAATCCATTTCCACCAAAGCGAGCGTAAGCAGATTTTAAGATGATTGCTTTTGTCTTTTTGTTCATTTATAAAATCCGGCTCCGGTTTTGTTCATTTTATATTTTTTAAAGACCTTCGGTACAAATTTGAAATATGTCTGCAGCACTTACTTTAACATTAAATCACATTCAGGTTCGTCAGGCTGCTTATACGTTGTTTGATGATCTAAGTTTGGAAATTAAAGCAGGCGAAAACTGGGCTTTAATTGGTGAAAGCGGATCAGGAAAAAGTGCGTTGTTGCAAACCATTGCCGGAAACCTGGCAATTTCTGCAGGTTCAATTGTGTATCATTTTTATGAACTTGCAAAGCAACATCATTTGGCCGATGCTTCTTTTACCGCACAAAAAATGATGGCTATGGTTGCATCCAAACACCATTTTAAAAACCTGTCCAACACAAAAAAATTTTATTATCAGCAACGATACAATTCATCAGATGCTGAAGATGCGCCGACGGTAAACTTTTATCTAAACCAAATTCTTAAAAGTACAATTGTAAACCCTGTTTGGACATTTGAGCATACGATCCAAAAGCTTAAATTGGAACTTTTGCTGGACAAGCAATTGATCAAACTTTCTAACGGAGAAACCAAAAGACTTTTGATTGCTACTGCTTTGCTAAAACATCCAAATTTGCTTTTATTGGATAATCCACTGGCTGGTTTAGATGTACAAACCAGATTGGAATTTAATGCTTTGATGACCGAAATCAGCCAAAGTGGCATCACCATCATCATGGCTACTTCTCCGCACGAAATCCCGGATGCGATAACCAACATTGGCATTTTAGATCAAAAGAAAATAAAAAACACACTGCTAAAAGAAGCATTTGAACCGGAAATATTTAAAAGTGAAACGGTTCAAATTGATTTAAATGAATTGAAAGATTTACTCAGCCAAAAACCGGATGCTTCTTTTACCACTATAATTTCAATGGAAAATGTAAACATCCGTTATGGTGAAAAACAAATTTTAAACAATATTAATTGGAGGGTTTTGCCGGGCGAAAGATGGGCTTTACTTGGATCAAACGGAGCCGGAAAATCTACCTTGTTAAGTTTAATTAACGGTGATAACCCACAGGCTTATGCCAACCAAATTGTATTGTTTGACCGCAAAAGAGGAAGCGGTGAAAGCATTTGGGACATTAAGAAAAAGATCGGTTTTGTTTCGCCCGAATTGCATCAATATTTTCCAACAGAAAGTTCTTGTTTGCAAGTAATAGAATCTGGTTTTTATGATACTTTGGGTTTGTTCCGTCCTTCCAACGCAGAGAAAATTGCTATTGCTTTGCGCTGGATGAAACTGCTTCAAATTGAAAATAATGCAAGCAAACTGCTCAAAAATGTAACTGCAAGTACGCAACGCTTGGTTTTGCTGGCGCGGGCATTAGTCAAGAATCCGCCTTTGCTGATTTTTGATGAACCTTGCCAGGGTTTGGATGACCGGCAGCAGCAAAATTTTAAATATCTGCTGGAAATGATCTGCCAAAACAGCAATACAACTTTAATTTATGTAACGCATTATCCGCATGAAATCCCGGACGTGGCAGATCAGGTTTTGCGGCTGGAGAAAGGAAGACAAGTTGTAAGTAGTGATACATTTGCAAATTAAAACTGAATGCTGATTGCTGAAAGCTGACTACCAAAAACCTTATCTTTGCTTCTATGATTGCCAAGAAAGCCAGTGTTTCGCACACAATAATGAACGAGTTGATTTTGCCGAATGATACCAATATGCTCAACAACCTGATGGGCGGCCGGATGCTGCACTGGATGGATATTGCGGCGGCAATATCAGCACAAAAACACTGTAACTGCCTGGCTGTCACTGCTTCTGTGGATAGCGTTTCTTTTAAACATGCGGTAAAATTGGGAGATGTGATAAGTATTGAAGCACAAGTTACGCGTGCTTTCAATACTTCTGTAGAAGTTAGATTGGTGGTTTCGGCGCAAAATATACCATCCGGCACAACGATTAAAAGTAATGAAGCTTATTATACTTTTGTGGCGATTGATGCCAATAATAAACCGCAGCAAGTACCGGAACTAATCCCGGAAACAGAAGAAGAAATTGCGCTATATGCCGGTGCGATGCAACGCCGACAACTGCGCCTAATTTTGAGCGGAAAGATGAAAATACATGATGCTACAGAGCTGAAAGATTTTTTTTACGGCGTTGGCGCACATTAAAGCCACCAAAATTCGTTTTGATATTGCTTGTTAAATTTTGTTAAAGTACAATTACCGATGCAGATTTTATGCTACAGGAAGCTTTATTTTGATGCTGTTACAAGTTTAAAAGAAAACGCTTTTTTATATCTAAGCTATGGCTAATTTCCGATTGCTGGTTTTAACATCATTCCTATTTTTAGCCGGTAAAAACAGTATCGCACAAACGCTTAAAACTTATAAAGATGCAAGTAATCATTTTGAGATCACAATTCCGGCAAGCTGGTTGGTTACAAAATCAAACCCGAGGTTAAAGTTTATTGCTATTCGTCCGCAAAGGCCGGGCTTTCAATCTGTTCCAGAAAACATTAACCTCAACTTTATTGATGCGCCGAATGCAAACTTGGATTCTGCTTACAATATGTCTATCGAATCGAACAGTTCATTAGATGGGTTTATGGCTGTTACGAAAAAAGGACCTGCCAAAAACGGGCGTTACAAATGGTATATCAATACGCATAAAGATCCGCAAAGCGAAATTGTAATGGCTACAATTGTGTTTGTATATTATCACCTGCAAAAAGCCGTTTTACTAACTTGTACCGCATCAAAACAAAGCTTTGAAAAGTATAATCCGGTATTTTTCAAAATTGCAAATTCATTAAAACTTCAGTAAAAACACATACTTCTTTTAGCACCTAAAAATTGTCGGGTTAAATTTTTTTTATGAATGATGCCCGTTAACATATAATTTTATTTTGGAAGAATCTAATTGCCAATTTTATACCGGTAAAAACAGCATCAACTAAAAAGGTTTAATCCAAAAAAGTATAAATTTTATAGTTAAACTAAGTGCTAAGCGGCATCTCTAAAAATCATAATTCACCTTAAAATAAACCATTATGAAAATGCTTAAAGTAACGCTGCTTGTATTATTAACTATCGTAACTTTTGATGTGACCAATGCTTCAGCCTTTGACCGCCGCGACCATGAAAGACGCCGCCACGAACGCTGGGAAAGACACCACCGCCGCGACCATTTTGACAGAAGGCACGATCACGACTCCGGCCGGAGAGATCACGGATACCACGATTATCGCGGAGGATATTAACAATAAAACAGATGAAACCTGCTTCACGGCGGGTTTTTTTGTTTTCATCGCAATTTAAAGCCGCTCTAAAACCAAAGAAATGGCTTTATCAATAGCTTTCTGCGGATTGTGACTGAATTCAAGTGTGGCGCGGTTAGCCAGGATCACATTTACAGACAAAGCTTCGTGGCCCAAAACTTTTGCCAGCGCATAAATACCGGCGGTTTCCATTTCTAAATTTGTGATCCGCTGTTGCTGATGTTGGAATGTTCCTAACAACTTTAAAAAATCAGGGACAGCATTTTTTGCCCGGACCTGCCGGCCTTGCGGCGCATAAAATCCCGGTGCTGTTGCGGTAATTCCCGAAGGCAATCCAAATCCGATTTGATTAATCAACGCCGGACTTGCAGCTGTTAAATAAGGTTTCGGCAAATTTGTATCGATAAAAACAGTATGGATATGATCCAGCAGTTCCAGTTCCCGGATGCTGTTTTTAGCCGGATAAAAATTCATCAGCGCATCAAAACCCAAACCATAATCAGCAATTAAAACTGAATCTAAGGGAATATCGGCCTGCAAAGCACCGGAAGTGCCAATGCGGATCATAGTCAAACCGGTCAGCTTTTCTTTGATTGTCCGCGTAGTAAAATCGACGTTCACCAACGCATCCAACTCATTCAAAACTATATCAATATTATCTGTGCCGATTCCGGTAGAAATTACGGTTATCCTTTTCTTTCCTATAAAACCAGTATGCGTTAAAAATTCCCGTTTGCCTTTTTTCAGATCAATGTGGTCAAAATATTTACTCACTTCTCCTACCCTGTCCTGATCGCCAACGGTAATTATAGTTTCGGCCACATCTTCGGGCAATAAGTTAAGGTGATAAATACTGCCATCAGGATTTAGGATGAGATCAGTTGCGGAAATTTTCATATTTAACAATACATCGGGCTGCAATGTCAGAACAAATCCTATTTCAATTTTTATCAGATAAAAGAAGTATTAAAAAATAATCAACCTCCTTAAACCAAAAAAACCCGGAACTTATGTTCCGGGTTTTTTATAATTTTTCAACAAAAATTACATTTTTTCCATGTGCTCTTTCATCGGCATCTTGTCAACTTTGCCGCTCATCATCACGCTTTGGCCGTCTTTCAGCATCATGGTTTTGCCGTTTTTCATTTTCACTGTACCATCGGCCATCACTTTTGTGCCGTTTTTCATGGTCATAGTTTCGGTCATGGGCATGGTTTTGCCATCTTTCATGCACATCATTTTTCCGCCGTCCATCATCACACATTTATCCATTTTCATGTGTTTTGAATCCATTTTGGCCATTTTTTCCTGTGCCATTGCGCTGCAGCTCAATACAGTAGCAAATACGTAAACGAGTATCTTTTTCATAATTTTTAGTTTTACCAATATTACGAATATTTCTATTCAACCTTTAATTTTTTTGCAAAAGATTTAAGCTATTTTTTTGATGGATTTTAGGGTGATAAAAGAAGTATCCGCATTGTTATCAAAATGAATTTGACTGTAATTATTTCTTCATCAAAAAAATATTTACAAAATTGTTATATTTGATTTTTGCAACAATACTTAATGAAAGATATTAAAAGCACTTCGCTTGAAGAATTTTATGAGCAGGCCGCTGTTTTTACAGGTAAAGATATCAGCGCGCTCTTACCGCTGGATATCAACAAAGAAATTGGTCATTTCAACGTTTTTGATATTGCCGAAACCATTGAGGAAGTTAAGCGGAAAGCCGTGATGCCATACAACCGGCGCGCCTACTATAAAATCAGTTTGATTAGTGGCAGAAGCCGGGCAGAATATGCAGACAAGGTGATTGACATTGAAAAAAATGCTTTGCTGTTTGCCACGCCGAAAGTTCCTTATCATTGGGTGCCGAAAGACGACTATTTATCCGGCTGCTTTTGTGTTTTTACAGATGAATTTTTAATCAAAAATAAAAGCGGACTGGTGCTGGATGAGCTGCCGATTTTTAAGGTTGGTGGCTACCCGGTTTTTCAGATCAGCGGGCACGAAGCCGAAGAAATAGCCTTGATCTTCAATAAGATAAAAAAAGAAATCAGTTCTGATTATGTTTACAAATATGATCTGATCCGCAATTATGTAATCGAACTGATCCATTACGGTCAGAAGCTGCAACCGATAACTTCATTCTATCCAAATAGCAATGCTTCGGCACGTGTTACTTCTTTGTTTGTCGAGTTGCTGGAAAGGCAGTTTCCGATTGAATCGCCGCATCAAAAACTTCGGTTACGTACGGCTAAAGATTATGCAGACCGACTTGCAATCCATGTAAATCACCTCAACAAAGTTTTAAAAGAAAGTACGGGCAAAACTACCACAGAAATTATTGGCAACCGCGTGGTACAGGAAGCCAAAATCTTGCTAAAACAAACTGACTGGAACATTTCCGAAATTGCTTATAGTTTGGGTTTTGAGGAAGTGGCGCATTTTTCTAACTTCTTTAAAAAGCAAACAGCAGCGTCGCCACTTTTTTTTCGTTCTTAACCAATGTTTGAATTTTACAAATTTTGGATTGAAGCTTGCAACTGATAAAGCTGTTTTTAGGCTGAAATTTGTTTTGTCTAATTAAACAAAATATAACAATGGCAACAAACAGTAAAATAGCATTGGTAACCGGCGGCAGCCGCGGACTTGGCAGAGACATGGCCATAAACCTGGCTAAAAAGGGTGTTGATGTAGTGCTAACTTACAATAGCAACCAAGCAGAAGCAGACAAGGTTGTGGCAGAGATTGAGGCAGCCGGACAAAAGGCTGTTGCCCTGCAATTAAACACAGGTGAAGTGAAAACTTTTGATACCTTTTTTAACCAGCTAAAAACAGCATTACAGGAAACTTTTAACACGGACCATTTTGATTTTTTGATTAATAACGCCGGCACTGCATTGTACGCTCCTTTTGCAGAAACAACTGAGGAACAGTTTGATACCGTGTTGAACATCCACTATAAAGGTGTTTTCTTTTTAACGCAAAAGGCTTTATCCATTTTGAACGACGGCGGCCGGATCATTAATATTTCATCAGGCTTGGCGCGCTTTTCCTTTCCCGGTTCTTCGGCTTACGGCTCTATGAAAGGTGCTATTGAAGTGCTAACCAGATATTTAGCAAAAGAATTAGGCCCGCGCCGTATTGCAGCCAACATTGTGGCACCCGGTGCCATTGAAACAGATTTTGGCGGAGGCCATGTGCGTGATGATGAAGCTACCAACAAACAGGTTGCAAGCGTTACAGCATTGGGCCGGGTTGGTTTGCCGGATGATATTGGCAGTGTAGTTGCGTTTTAATGTACCGAAGATGCCAAATGGATTAACGGACAACGAATTGAGGTTTCCGGCGGGATGATGTTGTAAAACGCTGATAGTAAAATTATACCGGTAAAAGAAGCATTGCTTTAATTTTAGGCTGATGGAAGTGGTTTTAACGGAACTGCTTTATCGGTCTTTTTTATTTTCTTTTAAATTTTATCCATCGTTCTTTTTCCTTGATCAAAAAGAACCAACGAAATCAAGAACAGCTGAATTGCTTTGTTAATATATCAATAGAAATTATGCAACCGATAAAGCTTTAACCTCCAAAGTATAACCAAGTTTTTGCATCATAGCTTCACAATCCTGATATTCCAAACCAAAAGCTTTTACATCAGCCAAACCAAGTTGGGCTAAAATGTTTCTGATGGTATGTTGTGCATCATCTTCATAATTGCCTTCCATTAGTGTATTCTCTGCCAATCCACTAATGCTGCTGCCGATAATTGATGTTGCAGATAAGCAAGTAATTGATCTGCTATATATTTTTTTGTGATCATGTTTGAGGTTTTTGATGGCCTTTGTCTACCGGATATTTTTCGTGAACTTCTTTTAAAATATTGCTGGTTTTACGTTCTTTTGTCTTGATATAAAAGAACCAAAAGATCAAGAACAACCCGATCGCTCCAGGCGTTTGTTCGGCTTTTGTCCGCTTGTATGGATAAATACAAGCTTAATAAGATCACAAATCCTTAGCTCGAAGGACGGGACTGCAAATTCCGACCAACTAAGACATTTAATAAATTTAGTTAAACGATTTGTTTTTTAAGGAAGGATTAAAAATCCTTAGCTCAAAGGATGGGATTGCAAATCCCGACCAGAGAGAGAAATAAAAATTGAAAAATGAAATTGCTTTAATAGATTAGTACAGTTAAAATTTTATTACATCCTTAAAATACCACAAATGAAAACAATTTATGTCTTAGCACTTCTAATTAGTTTCTGCTCATGCAATTCAAAACGAAAAAATGAAGTAGAAATAAGCAAAGATAATATCACTGCTTATTTAAAAAATAGTCTAAATGATCCATCTTCTTATCAGCCCATTTCTTTTTCAAAAATGGATACTGTTTTAACTCAACTTGAAGACGATAATAAATATTATTCGTATAAAGAACTGACAGACACGAACATGTTTATAACGAACGATATGATTAGAAACTTTCAATTGTATAAAAAAAGAAAAAAAGTAAAATATTACGACAGTTTATATAATGCAGGAATAAAAGGGGTCGATAGTTGTAAAAAGGCTTTTAAACCCAAACTGAATTACTATGCAATAGTTCATTCTTATAGAGCAAAAAATGGTTTTGGTGCATTGACTATTTACAATACATTGTTTCACTTGAAAAGTAATCTTTCTGTTTTTTATGCCAAGGAAGAAAAATAATTTACAAATGATTAAATTTAAGATATTGAGAGGCCGTAAGCCTCTTTTTTATGCCATAAACTTCCGTTGGTCGGGATTTGTAATCCCGTCCTTTGAGCTGAGGATCTGTGATCCTCTCAAATCATTCTATTAATACCACATTGATCAATCCCCGCGCCCCGATATAGTTTACGGCCGAACTCCAAACGTAGTGTTCCGGTTCATAAACAACTCCTGACGCAACCGGATTACGATGTAAATAATCTAACTTTTGCTCGAGGAACAAATTGGATTCCAATTCTATCGCGTGCAGCCCATCTTGCCAAAACTTGTAGTCTTTGTTTTTCATGTTTACCTTGCCGGCGAAAGTAAACTTGTCTATCAGCCATTCCTTCCTGCTCTCCGTAATTTCTTTGATCGTGGCAACTACTTCTTTTGAAGTAAATTTTTTAAAGTCGCGCATAATATCAGTCAGCAGCGTACCTTCAGCAGCAGAAGCAATTAAATGCAAATGACTCGGCATTAGGCACCAGGCATACAAAAGGAGTCCTTTTTTCTGCTGGCAATAAATCAGACTTTTAACAATAACTGCTGCAAGCTCTTTACGGGTAAAAACATCGATCCATTCAACAACCGTAATCGTCATGTAGTAAATACCATCATTTCCAACCCTGTATTTAAAAGCCATTTTATAAAAGTTTTAAAGGGTTTGCTTTTTTAATAAAGGATTAAAAATCCTTAGCTCAAAGGACGGGATTGCAAATCCCGACCAGCGAAAGAAAACCTAAAAGTTTAATAAAAGTAGAAAACTGTTATCAACATTTTATATCTCTAATTCTTTTGGAAACACAAACTGACCTACGTTTTTAACGAGTTTAAATTGTGGCATGTCGTTGTCCTCAAATATTTCAATTAATCTTTCCTGAATCCCTTCTGGATCCATATCTTGTATATAAATAAGCCTTAATTTTTCCATCATCCCAAAAAGTTCTATATCGATTTCACGATTGAAAAATGGAAAAGAATAACCAATTATCGCGACTACCTCGGTTTTAGCAAGAAATGGACTTAATGTATTTTTTAGATGTCTTGTGTTAGTTTCCCATGCAAAAGATAGTTTTGAAGCTACTCCAATTTCGCCATTAATTTTTATGTAACGATCTATTAACTGTTGTAAAGTATCACTAGTAGTAGATGATTGACTGCCATCAAACATGTATAGATTATTACCAATTATTGGATGATTAATCTTTGCGGAACCATTTAGTTTCACAATTCCGAACCCATGATCTTCGTAAGTATGGCTATCTTGATTATAATTTAATATCTCTAACCATTGTTGGGCGGCATTTATGTTGTCCGATTTGGACATATTCATATAGCTCTGCTCAAGTTGAAAATCATAATTCCAAGAAAGGATTTTTACTTTTTTTGGTAAGAAACCATTAAATTTTAAAACTGATGCCCAAAAGTTATCATATCGTTTATCAGGATGATTTTTTATTTGCAAATAGGTAAAATAAAAAGATAAAATCAGTTTTAGTTTATTGAGTTCTAAACTTCCTGTTAAATATAATTTCTTAGCAAAAGTATCAATACTTGAATGCATTGCATTATTTGTTTCCAGCCATTTTAAGTCAGCAATAATTCTTTGTATATGGTATTGATTTTTGGTATCTGTAAGTTGGATATCTGGATGTTCTTTTATTGGATTTCTATTCAATAATTGATAAAAATCTTCAATAACTATTTTTATTGAATCACCTATACCTGCAACAACTGGAATCACATTAGCACTTGCACCTGCTCCAATCAAATAAGTTACTTCTGCCATAATTCATTATCTATATATTTTTAACAAGATCAAATTTTAACAATTTAGGTATACACCCAGGTGGGTAAAGGCCAGAACAAACGCCCGGAGGGATCGGGTTGTTCTTGATTTTTTGGTTCTTTTTGATCAAGCAAAAAGAACGAATAAAAGCAACTGCAAGTTGCTGATAACTAAAACAACTACCTCACCTTCCAAACATTATTACTCCTATCCACATCCGGCAGCGCACCATCAGGATCAACCTGCACTTGCACCACATCTTGTGTAACCGGCATATCAAAAGTAATAGCTTTATTTTGCAGCCAGGTTTCTGCCGGAAAAGTTTACCACTAATGTAAATCTAATGTTGCAATCTAAGCCAAGAGTCTTACAACAGTAATTTAGCCGGATGCCGACGGTTTTCCCAAAATACCAAAAGTTCTACTGATGCTGTTTTTACCCTGTAAAATAAACTAACTTGTTTTACCAAGACGCATTTATGCATATCACTATCTTTAGAGTAGGGATAAAGTAAAGGATTGTTACTAATGTGATTTACTACTTCTTCCGTTCGGTTAATAAAAACTTCTGCCTCTTTTATCGTCCATTTTTCATTCAGGTATTCGAGGATTTGATAATAACTTAACGTAGCTGTTGGAGACCAGATGACGGTGTAAGGAATCATTATTGGTTTAGAAAACGCTTTTTAATTTCGGCCATTACCTGCAAATTAGGAATACCCTCCCCTCGGTCAAGCTCAAATTTTGCTTTGTTTACTGCCTGCTTCACTTCATCCGGAAGTTCTCCCCAAAAATCCCCTTCTGATAAACCCAACAATGCTTTTATTTCATTCAGCAAAGTATCGTCGCTACTTTCAATGATCTTCTCTACAATCTTGTATTTCAACGCCATTTCCATAAATCAATATTTAGTTAAAGATAGTAATTTTCTCACCTCACCTTCCAAACATTATTCCCCCGATCCACGTCCGGCAAAACACCATCAGGATCAACCTGCACTTGTACTACATCTTGTGTAATGGGTATATCAAAAGTAATCGCCTTATTTTGCAGCCAGGTTTCTACCGGGAAATTTTGCCGTTGTTTGCTGCCGTCTTTTAAAGTGATTTCTACCGTAAAAGGCATCGCCATTTTTTCTAAGTTGGCAACGGTAATGAGGATGCTTCTTTTATCGCCTGTTTTTTGGTATTGCACATCGTGGACGGCCAAATCCAGTTTACAGTTGTTGTAAAACCAGCCTTTCCAAAACCAGCTTAAATCTTCACCGGCACCATTTTCCATCGAACGGAAAAAATCCTCCGGCTGCGGATGTTTGTATGCCCAATTATGGATGTACTGGCGAAAAGCATAATCAAAACGGTCTTTCCCTAAAATCTGTTCGCGCAGCAAAACCAGTCCGAAAGCTGGTTTAAAATAAGCAATCGGGTGTCGGTATTTTTCTTGGATGGCATCCGCAGCCGTCATAATTATCGGCGCATTCGGATCGATGATCGTCGGCACAATTTCATCTGCCGGATTGCCGCCGCCGGGCGCATATTCGCCATCGCGTTTGGGCGCAAACTCGCCTTTGTTAAACACATCCGAAGCGTAAACATCAATAAACGTGTTAAAACCTTCGTCCATCCAGGCAAAACGGCGCTCGTTGCTGCCCACAATCATCGGGAACCAGTTGTGCCCAATTTCATGCGCCGTTACCCAATACAATTCTTTGCCTTTATCGGTAATGCCGTCAAATACAATTCCCGGATATTCCATTCCGCCTGCAGTCCCGGCTTCGTTTACAGCAACCGGCCAAGGGTAAACAAACCATTGTTTAGAGAAGTATTCGATGGAACCTTTTAAATATTCAGTCGCCCGGCCCCAGGCATCATTTCCGGCACTTTCTATCGGGTAAACTGACATGGCCATACATTTTTTTCCTTCGGGAAGATTCACGCGCGCGGCATCCCAGATGTAAGCATTGGAAGCACCGAAAGCCACATCACGTGTGTTTTTCATTAAGAAATGCCAGGTTAAAGTACCTTTTTGAACCGGACGCGAAGCCGGATTTTTTATCTCCGCAGCCGAACGGATCAGGATGGTTTTATCACTGTTGCGCGCTTTTTCCAGGAGAGAAATTTGTTTCGCCGTCAGCACTTCTTTCGGGTTTTGCAATTCGCCGGAACCAGCCACAATCATGTCCCAGGGCACATTCACCCGATAATCAATATCACCATATTCCAGGTAAAATTCGCCTGCACCCAAAAAAGGCAAAGTATCCCAGCCTGAAGAATCATCATAAACACAAAGCCTCGGAAACCATTGCGCCACCTCATAAATTTTCCCATTTTTGGTTTGGTTATAATCTGTACGGTTGCCAAAAGCACCCGGAATTTGATAATGATATTTGATCTGCAGATTGATTTTTCCGCCATTTCCAGCCAGTGCTTTCGGCAACCGGATTTGCATCCGCGTATCATTCACCAAATAATTTACAGTTTGCGGTTTTCCATTCAGCATAATTTCTACCGATTCAAACGCATAACCTTTGGTATGTTCCGTTGCGGCGCGGCCGGTCACAAAGTTGGAACGTGCTGTTTTTACATAGGTATTTTGGTCGAGCTGCAGCCACAAATACGGCAAAGCACCCGGACTATTATTGGTATAACTGATGTTTTCACTAGCGGAAAGGATTTTAGCAGCCGTATCAATTTTAGCATTTAGTTGATAATCAACCCGGTTTTGCCAGTATTTCGGTCCGGGAGAACCATCCGGCGAATGAAATTCATTTCCTTTTTCTGCATAAAAATTGGGCGAGAATAATTCCTGCGGATTATAGTTGGAAGCAATGGTATCGTTCGGATTTGCAGCGCGCCTTCGTTGCGCATAAATGGAAGCCGTCAGCATCATCACACAGGAAATGGCTAGGGCAAAACCGGTAAAAAACTTGTTCATGTTCGGATAGAAAATTTGAACAGGCAATATAGTTGGTAAAACTGAGGGATGCTTCTTTTATCGCATAAAAAAGCGGCTGGTTTATTCGCTTAATATTTATACTGAAATAAAAGCTTACTTTAAATAGAAGCTATAATTTCATTCAATTCGTTTTGGCTAATAGTTGCTTTGTCAGATTTGTCATAAATCGTAGCCAAATAAAGTGTTTCCTTAACAACTGCAATATACGTTATTACACGCGCACCGCCACTTTTGCCTTTACCTTTACTTGCAATACTTAAACGGATTTTATAAAAACCATTACCAATTGATATGCCCTGTTTCGGATTTAGTTGAATGGATTTGAATAAATCGATCAACTCTAATTTGAGCGAAGGATATTTTTTAATTAAACGTCTTGATTCTTTTTCAAAACGTTCGGAGGTTTTAAGTTTATAACTCATTTATAAATTCCCAAGCATCACGCAATGGTTTTTTATAAGTAAGATCAAGCTTTATCTCAGCTATGGCTTCCCGTAAATCTTCTGCAACAGATAAATTATCAGGCGGCTCAATAACAGTTTCCTCTTTTTCTTCTACCTCAATACCCAAACGTTGGGAAAGCTTTTTAAGCAATATAAAATCTTCGGGACCAACATTTTTGAATGTAACTTCCATAACCAAATTTAATGATTAGTTTGAAATGAAATACTGTTTTTATCAACCTAAATTTATAAAACTACTGTACCGGTTGGACGAGACGTAACCAGATGCTTCTTTTATCGGTATAAAATTATCCAACCACAAATTTTATTGACTGGTTTATAGTGCTATTTATTAACGCACAAGCAGCAGCCAGCCAGATAGTTTTGGCAGGTTATCTTCCTTTAAATCAATTATATAATAATACGTACCAACTGATAGCGGTTTGTAATTGTAAATTCCATTCCAGGATTTGGCGTAACCGATGCTGTAAAAAACCTGCTGGCCATAGCGGTTGTACACGCTTACCACAGCGTTGGGGTAACTGCTGATATTGCCCATGTTCCAATAATCATTAATTCCGTCATTATTCGGGCTGAAGGTATTTGGGACGAGCAACTTTTTATAAACCCGTATAAAAACAGTACTGGTACTTTCGCCGCAACCCATTGCCGCCAATACGTGCAAGGTATAAGTAATATCGGCGGTTGGCGTAGCAATTGGCATCAGCAGGCTGGCATTATCAAGGTATGAAGCAGGCGACCAAACGGTACTTGCATAGCTGCCTGTTGCTTTTCCTTGTAAGGTAACGCTTTGTCCTTCAAATATTTTGAATGATTTTCCTGCATCAGCTAAAGGCTTTTTCAACACCGTAATTGTTAGTGAAGCTGTTGGGGCCACATCCGGGCAACCATCATTATAAGCCGAAAATAAATAAGTAGTGGTTACAGTTGGTGAAGCAATGGGATTAGCAATATCTGCATGGTCTAAACCGGTTGTAGGCGACCATTTATAGTGTGTAACATTGGTGCCGCTGGCATTTAACTGTACCGAGCTGCCTTCACAAATCGTCAGATCAGTTAAAGGTGCTACGGATGGTGCCGGATAAATGGTAACCTGCGTTTGCCGGGAAGTTGAACAGCCATGATTAGAAACCGTTACGGAATATGTTCCGTTATTATTACTGCTGGCACTATTACTAACCAACGGACTGCTTTCTGTTGAAGTAAAATTGTTCGGGCCGGTCCACAAATAGGTATCGCCTCCGGTAGCACTTAGATACAATTGCTGCCCCGCACAAGTACTGGTGGTTGGCGCAACTGAGATGGCTGGCGGAGCATAAACATTAATCGTAAGCGGATAAGAATAAATCCGGCAAGCTTCCGAGCCAACTTGTGCCTGGTTTAATATTCCTACCCGATACTGGTAAGTTCCGGCAACGGTATTTTGCAAGCCGACAGGCAGCGTTGATGATTTTGCCCCGGCGATGTTAACCCATCCTGAACCATCATTATAGTTTTGCTGCCATTGATAATCCGGGTTTGAATACCCGCTTTGGGCAGAAACCAATGTATAGCTTAAGTTATCATGAACACAGGCACTTTTTGAAGCATTATCTGTTGGCACAACGAAACCGATCTGTATTAATTCTCCGCAGGGGCTAAAAGTAATATCATCCATGGCAAAATCATTGCCCGCACCGCCAGACGCATTATTTATCATCTTGATAACCAGGTCTTCACCATTTGCAGTTGATTTAAAAAAACCGCCATATTGTGTAAAAATGACCGGATCGTTTTCTTTGATGGCAGGAATATCGCCTGTGTTATAACTGCCCAACAAATTACCGCTTACAGATTCTATCCGAAAGGTAATATTTGGTTTAACATAGTTTTTTGTAAACGGCAAGTCCCGCAAAATATTCATGATATAAGCACCAAAAAAATAGGTTGTATTTGGGCATAACTTGCTGCCATCAACTTTTTTGGTGTAAAAAATGCTTGGTGAATAAGATGCGTTAACAAGCATAAAATATCCGAAACCATCTCCGGTATGATCATGTGCGATGGTTTGCCAGGTGGCACCTTTGCAGGAAGAACCGAGCGAGGTTGTGATGGTATAGGTTTCATCATCTCCGCCACAATTTGCAGCTGCATATTGCAGATTAGTTTCACCATTTTGAAAGGCAGTACCTAAACCGTAAGTTTTACCGGCACCAAAAGTTTCTTTGATAACTGGTTCGCCTAAACTCCCGGTGCAGGTTTGGGCAGCAGCATAAAAGTTTCCAACAACAACAAAAAGTAAACTCAGAAAAAAATGGTAAAAAAAACGCATCCGGGTTTATGGATAAGGTGATATGCTTCACGAAGTTAACGTTTATTTTGAACTGAAAGCGAAGCTGTAACCGAACTATTCAAGCAGCGTGCTTCTTTTATCCACCCAAAATCAGCATCTATTTTGGCGTTTGATAATAATAAAGTGCTGCATTTTTACCTTCGCTGGTTGTATAATAGCCTTTTCCGTCTGGTGTAAAACCGATGGCTTCACCTTGTTTTTCGGCTGTGTAAGGCAATTCGGCAGGATTTTGCTGCAAAGTTTTCCATACAGATACGCCGGGCAACCGCTTCCAATAATAAACCTTTTGATAGCTTTTGAGCAATAGCTGCTTTCCATCCGCAGAAATGTCCCCGGCCGTAACCCATTTCAGCAATGGCAAACCTTTAAAGTGAATCTTGCACCTTTTCTGCAACAAAATTGTACCGGTAAAAGAAGCATTGAGCGGCGCGCTGTAAACGCCAACCGAATCTTCGCGCTTGGTTACAATGTACAGCAAACGCTCCACCGGATCAACCATCAGCGTTTCTGCATCATGTGCACCATCGGGATATTTGAGATGGATAATGTTGGTTTTTAAAGAAATTTTAGATTTGTTTTCATCGATCACCGGCTCCTGAAAACGATAAACATTGATGGATTGCCGTGCTTTATGGTTATCGCCAATATCACCCAGATAAATATAGCTTTTACCTTTTTCAGTTCCCGGCCCAACTGCAATATCCTCACAATCAATTACATTGGCAGCCGGATTTTTCGGATCAGCTTTAAAATAAAAATTTTCTTTCAGCTGTCCGTTTGGAGCGATGGCAAAAAAACGGCTCGTATCGCCGCTGTCATTATGCACATACAAAATATTTTTATTGGTCCGGGAAAATGCAATTCCGGAAATTTCGTCCATCTCCGGGTCTTTCAGCGTGTTTTGGTTTTGGGCAGAAACCATCCTGACCATAACCAAAATCACAGCTCCGAGAGCTATTATATTAAAATACTTTTGCTTGAATTTCACTTTCATAATTTGTTGAACCAGCCTTTTCGCCAGAAAAACACAAACTGTACCACGGCGATAATCAGCATCACAATCAAAACGTAAATGTAACCGTGCGGCGTATATAATTCCGGCAGATTGTCGGGCAGAACGCGGTTGGTAACCGGGTCCACGCGTGCAAAGTTCATTCCGTAAATACCAGCAATAAAAGTGAGCGGAATAAAGATGGAAGAGATGATCGTGAGCACCTTCATAATTTCGTTCATACGGTTACTGATCAGCGAAAGGTACATATCCACAATGCTGGACGTAATTTCCTTATTGCTCTCAATCAGGTCAATCACCTGGATGCAATGGTCATAAGCATCGCGCAAATACAGTTTATCGGTTTGCGTGATAAGCGGGTTTTCCGTGCGGATCATATCGTTAATTTTGTCGCGCTCCGGCCAAACGGCACGGCGCAGCAAAATCATGCCGCGTTTAATTTGTTGTGATTCATACATAACTGTACGGTCAGGTTCCTGATACAGCCGGTCTTCCAGCAAATCCAATGAATCGCCTACTTTGTTTAGCAGGTCAAAATAGCGGTCAATTACCGTGTCTGTCAGCGCATAAGCCAGGTAGCCGGGGCCGCCGGTGCGGATAAAGCCCTTTCCGGCAGCCAACCGTTTTTTTACACCTTCAAAATATTCCTCGTGCGTTTCCTGAAAACTAATAATAATATTTTCCTTCACCAAAACAGAAAGCTGGTAATCTTCAATCGCTTCCTCTTTGTGGTAATGCAGCAGCCTGCTCGTTAAAAAAATATACGTTTCATATTCATCAAATTTAGGCCGCTGCCGGGTATGTGCAATATCTTCCAGCACCAAATGGTTGATTTCCAGTTTTGTACCGATCTGTTCAATCAAATTCTGATCGCCCAAACCTTTTACCAGAACCCAATGCGTGTGCTGGTCGCAGGCTTTCATCTGATCCAAAACCACTGAGATGTCCGCACCTTTACTTTCTTTTATTTCGGTTTGATTGTAAGAATAAATCTCGATCAGCGGTTTCAAAGCATCTTTAGAAACGCTGACAGATCCCGGCATTTCGCCAATTATAGTATCTTGTTTGGATGCTTTTATCCTGAAACGTTTAATTTTTTTTGCCATTACAAATAGTTGGAAGCATTTAGCCCCTGGTTAAAAAGCAGATCAACAATACTGAGGTTTTTAAGAAATCCCTGCCGGTCATCAAATACCTGAAAATAGGTTTTTTGCTGAAAATCATAAGCTTGTTTTGGGTTGATATTTTTACGGAAATCAGCTCCGGGCGGATCGGACAAATATTCAGTTGTAAAGTTGACTTCCAATTTTATTTTTAATAATTTTAACAAAAGTTGCAGCAAAGCTTCGTTATAATCAAACAGAAAATCAAACTTTTTTTCGGTATAAAAAGGTGTAAAATCTGCTTCATAATATTCAAAATAAGCCGAACTGCGGTAACAAGTTTGCAAGCCCAGCCAGTGCAGCCGCTGCCAGTTAAAATCATAACTTATCCTGACATCGCGCATTTTGGTATGGTTTTTTGAACCTTTCGTTACCGGGACAACCAGCGTCAGCACTCCGTCGGGCGAACAGATTTCAGTCCGGTTACGGTAGGTTTGTTTGGGGAAATGCTCTTTTTGTTCGATCAGAAAATTGTTTTTATGCTGAAGCAATTTTGAAAAAAAAGCAACCGGCGGCAAGTAAAACAACGGAAAAATTACAGCATTATCGACCATAAATGATAAGTTTGTGTTCAAATTTCTGCCAAAACAATGATCATTAAGGCACTCACGAAAGTAGCCATTTTCTTTTTGTACCTGCTCTCACTGCTGCCTTTTTGGGTTTTATACCTGTTTTCGGATGCTGTTTTTATCATCCTTTTTTATGTGGTTAAATATCGCCGGAAAGTAGTGCAGCAAAACCTGCGCAATGCTTTTCCGAAGAAAACGGAAACCGAACGCGCCAAAATCGAACGTCAGTTTTTTGGTTTTCTGGCCGATTTAATGGTGGAAGCCATCAAATTGATCAGCATCTCTGAAGATCAGCTTAAAAAACATTTCACTCTGAATAATCCCGAATTCCTGGATACTGTTTTTAGCAGGCAAAAAAGTGTATTGGGCGCGCTGGGCCATTACGGCAACTGGGAAATGGCGGCGCAAATCCTTGGTTTTTCTACCCAAAAAAAGAAATTGTTTATCTACAAACCGCTCAAAAATGAGGTGTTGGATCAGTTTATCCGCAAAACGCGTTCGCGTTTCGGTTCAATTCCGATTGCGATGAAAGCAACTTTGCGGACTTTGATCCAGCTGAAAAACGAACCGAAACTAACCGTTTTTGTAAGCGACCAAACGCCCGTCCGGGAGGAAACGCAATACTTTACCAGCTTTCTAAACCAGCCAACTGCCGTTTTTCTGGGGATTGAAAAGATGGCAAAAATGACGAACGATCCGGTAATTTTTTGTGATATCCGCGTAATAAAAAGAGGCTATTATTCCTGTACCTTCGTGCCCTTGATTGAAGAGCCGAAACTTGCTGCCGAACATGAAATTACGGATTTACATGTGCAATATCTGGAAAAAGTGATCCGTGAAGAACCGGCCTATTGGCTATGGTCGCACAGAAGATGGAAATTTAAACCGGAAATTCATTGATGAACATGCCTGATGTGCCTGCAGAACTGCCCAAAGTTGCCGTTGTGATCCTGAATTGGAACGGTTTAAAATATCTCCAGACTTATTTGCCTTCGGTTGTAGCTTCTTCCTACCCAAACCTGGAAATTGTTTTAGGCGATAACGGTTCAACAGATGGTTCGGTTGAATTTGTGCGCGCCAATTTTCCTATGGTAAAAACAGTACTGAACGATCAGAACTACGGTTTTACCGGCGGCTACAACCGTGTTTTGGCGCAGGTTCAGGCTGATTATTTTATCCTGTTAAATTCTGATGTGGAAGTTGTGCCGAACTGGATTGAACCGGTAATCCGGCTAATGGAAAGCGACAGACTGATTGCCGCTGCTGCACCAAAAATCTTGTCGTGGCAGGAAAAAACCAAGTTTGAACATGCCGGTGCTGCCGGTGGTTTTATCGATACGTTTGGCTATCCGTTTTGCCGCGGAAGGATTTTTTTCGAGATTGAAGAAGACCGCGGCCAGTACGATCAAACCATTGAAGTGCTTTGGGCATCCGGTGCTGCTTTGTTTATCAAGCAAAAATACTGGGAGCTTTCCGGTGGTTTTGATGAACGTTTTTTTGCCCACATGGAAGAAATTGACTTGTGCTGGCGGTTGAAAAACATGGGTTTAAAAGTGATGTTTTGTGCCGAATCCACGGTTTATCATTTGGGTGGAGGAACATTGGATGCTGAAAACCCTTATAAAACTTATCTTAATTTCCGCAACAATTTACTGCTGCTGCAGAAGAATTTGTGGCTGCGCAAAAGTGTGTTTATCATCCCGATGCGCTTCGTGCTGGATTGGGTTACACTGGTCCGTTTCCTCAGCGAAGGCAAACGAAAAGATGCCGCCGCCATCAGCAGAGCACACCGTAATTTTATCAGGCAGTTATTTACAAATTCCGGCGAGCGGCAAAAAGTACGCAGCGAACGCCACGCCGATTATAACCTCCAATCAACTGCCGGTTTTTACAAAGGCAGCGTGGTTTGGGCTTTTTTTGTGCGGAAGATCCATTGGTTTTCGGAGTTGAAGGGTTGGTAGGAATTATTTATTTTGTCAATTTAATTTCCTTTAAAGGTAAATTTACCTTTCTATTTTTTTATTTTATATCATATTTAATATATTTGAGGTAAATTTGCCTTAATTAAGATGGTCACTAAAATTCTTAAAAAAAGCTTAAACTACTCAGGTCCAACTCTTGAAAAATTATTAATAGAGAAACTTGAAAATTCTGGTTTTAATAAAACTCAATTTGAAAAACTTGCCGGAATTGAGAGAAAAAGCTTGGATGCAATCTTATATAAAACTTCCAAGCAAACAGACATTAATAAGCTTATTAAATTAGGTGAATTTCTTGAAATCAGTCTAGAAGATTTACTAACAATTCATTACAATGAAAGATCTTCTGAAGAAATTAAAGAACTTCAAGACTCAATGGATATTACTTTTATTAATAAGTTTTTTGACCTAAAAGCTCTTTCAGCATTAGGTTTTATTAAAAAAAACGATACTCTTGAAAATCTAAAAAACAGGATAAATAACTTTTTTGGCCTAAATTCAATTTATGAATACGATTTAGATTTTAATGAAGCTTTATACAGTAGAACTAAAAAATCTTTTAGTGATAAGATGAAAGATTTTTGGATCAAGTCAAGTTACAAATATTTTGAAACTATCAATAACCCAAATGACTTCAACCGCAATAATTTGATTCAACTGATCCCCAAAATTAAACCCTATACCAAAAATATTGAAAAGGGGTTAACTACGGTTTTTCAAGCTTTATACAATATTGGGGTTACTGTTATATTTCAACCTTCATTACCAAAAACTCAAATTCGAGGTGCGACTTTTTCACTAAATCAAAAACCTTGTATAGTTATTACTGATTTAAATAAAAATTATGCAACAATTTGGTTTGCATTAATTCATGAGCTTCATCATGTTCTTTACGACCTTGAAATTATTGAAAAAACAAATTATCACTTAACTGGTGAACCTGATTTATTTTTAATTCAAGAAGATAGAGCAAACGAATTTGCAAGTGAATACCTTTTTTCAGACGAAAAAATGAGATATATTGAAAAGCTAATTCACAATAAAGTGCTGGTTGGAAAGTTTGCAAATGAATGCCTAATACACCCATCAATTATCTACTCACAATTCCAATGGAAACAATCCAAATTAGGAAATGATTTTTGGGGTGCATTCAAAGATGAATTTCCTAAAATGTCTCTTGTTACAAAAAATCTTAATATAGCAAATTGGGATAATGAAACAATAAAAGAAACTGCTACTAAAATAAAAGAATTACTGATAGTATAAATTACTAATATGGAAGAAAATCAAAAGAAGATCGATGAACGTTTACTCTCAAAAGAAGACATCGAAAGATTGGAGTTACTTCAAAAATCAGAAGAAATAAAAGGAGAACAATTAGTTTTAAACCTTGATTCTGAAATTGTAACTGAAAATGAAGCAAATAAACTGCTTGGTCAAAAGATTGATGATCCAGTCACAAAATTTCAATTATACTACAATGGATTAACCAAACTTTTAAAAGATACTCTTCCAAAAGGTAAAGATTTTGAAGAGGCACGAAAAATTATTTATGATGAAAAGAATATTTTAATAAATCGTGGAGCAAAAAAAGATGATAAAGGCATTAGAGGTAGTGACGGCAGAATGGCATATCTTGAGGATTTAGAACAAGCCATAAAAATTGTAGCAGACTGGGCAAGTAAGAGAGGAACATCAGCAGAATTGTTTATAGCTTTTTGGGACAAGAATGAAGAACTTGGATATGGGCATCAAGACTAGTTCTTTATTTTATATCTTTAAGATTAAACTTTTTACTATAGTTAAATTAAAAGCGGTTTCAAATACGAAATGCTTTTTTCGCCAATGAAAAAAATATTACTCCTCTTCCTGATCCTCATTTCCACCAAAGCCAAATCCCAGGATACCCTCACCCATTTTAACCAAAAAAGAAACGAAATCAACCAAACCGGAATGAAAGTTTTGGGCGGCTGGGCGATTGCGAATATTGCTGTTGGAAGTGTGGCTTTTTATCGAACCAAAGGAACTGCCCGGTATTTTAACCAGATGAATATTTTTTGGAACCTAATAAACCTAGGCATTGCAACCGCCGGTTTTTATGGTGCAAAAGAAGCATCGCACAAGCAGTTCGACCTAAAACAAAGCCTGGCAGAACAGCGCAAAACAGAACGGATTTTGCTAATTAATGCCGGATTAGACCTAGCTTATATTGCTGGCGGCGTTTATCTAAACAAGCGCGGTATCAGCAAAAACTCCGACCGTTTGCATGGCTATGGCAACGCAGTTATTTTGCAAGGCGCATTTTTATTTCTGTTTGACAGTGCAATGTTTGGGATCCAGCATCAGCATCAAAACTCCGGAGAATCACTTTTTAGCAACCTGAAACCAAGTTTTGACGGCAAACAAATTGGCATGATCTACAAAATCAGGTGATAAAAACAGCATCAACGCTGCATCAGCCGCGCCACGTATTTTCCGATCACGTCAAACTCCAGGTTCACAACTGAGCCTTCTTTCACCTGCTGCAAATTGGTATGCTCGTAAGTGTAAGGAATGATGGCGACGGAAAACGTGTTTTGAAAAGAATTTACCACCGTTAAACTCACGCCATTCACACAAACCGAACCTTTTTCTACCGTTACATTTCCGGCCGACGGATCGTATTGAAAAGTGTATTCCCAGCTGCCTTCCAGCTCGCGGTAGGCAATGCAAATGGCTATTTGATCTACATGGCCTTGCACAATGTGTCCGTCCAGCCGGTCGTTCATCCGCATACAGCGTTCTAAATTAACCAAGTCGCCAATTTGCAAGCGGCCAAGATTGGTTTTGTTCAGTGTTTCTTCAATTGCAGTAACCGTGTGCAAACCATCGGAAATAGCCACCACCGTGAGGCAAATGCCGTTGTGGGCGATGGATTGATCGATCTTGAGTTCCTGCGCCAGGCCGGAGCCGATGGTAAGACGGAGGTTGCCCTGATCGGTAAACAAATCGGTAACGGTGCCTAAAGTTTCTATAATTCCTGTGAACATGTTTGTTTGTTTTCTAAAATTTGCTTGATAAAAACAGTATCGGACTAATGGTTTTATCGGCACAAAGTTTAAAAAACTATCCGGAATTTAGGGTGATAAAAACAGCATTGCATTTAATTGCTACGTAAAACTTTTTGTTGAAGCGATGCTTTACCTGTCGGGCTTTTCCTTTAAAATATATGCGCAAACGTTACGATCTAAAAACCGAAATATCACTGGCCCTGCTTCCAACCATTACCATGGGCCTGGTGCTGTTTTTACTCGAAATGTACAGCAAACAGCACTTGCTTTTCGCCTCTTTAGCTTCGAGTGCATTTTTAATTTATCTCGATCGGGAGCATCCTACCAACAGCATTTACACGTTGGCTATGGCACAAACTTCGGCCGCGCTGATTGGTATTGGTGTGATTAAATTGATTGGTCCGGGATATACGTCTGCCATACTATCGATGGTTTTAGCAATCACATTTATGGTGCTGCTGAACGTGATGCACCCGCCGGCCGTTTCTACCGCTTTAACTTTTGCGTTTGAAACTGGCAAAACAATGCCTTTATTTCTGATTGCACTTGGTTTGCTGGTAGTTTTGGTTATTATACAGAAAGTTTCGGTTTGGATGATCAACCGGAAAGTACCTGCAAACCCGATTGAAAAATTATAAACTAACTTATGGCTCCTCCTGTAGAAAATTTTGTGATGACGCTGGTACAATGGCTACGCCTGGGCGTAGAAATTACCGGTGCCGCGGCCATTGCCATTGGTTCGGTTATTTCGTTGTACCGATTTATCCGCGCACTGCTTAGCCGGCAGGAAACGGATTTCAATGCCATCCGGCTTACGTTGGCACGCTACCTGGCACTGGCTTTAGAGTTTCAGCTTGGAGCCGATATTTTATCAACTGCTGTGGCACCAAACTGGCAGGAAATCGGAAAACTGGGTGCCATCGCTGTTATTCGTACCGGATTAAACTATTTCTTATCCAAAGAAATGGAGGAAGAGAAGAAAGCTTCGGCCAGCGAAGCAGAAGTACAGGCAAAAGCAGCGCAAAACACTCAATAAAAGTGGCTCAAAATTTGAATTTTCTAATCAAACATTCAATTTCTTTAACAGGTTAATATTTTTTGAAAAAACTATAAATTTTCTCGTCAAAAGCATTTTGATTTATATAAATCTTTCTATTTTTAGCCTTTCCGGTTCTTCAGCCGAAAGAAAACCTAATTATAAATCTACTACAAAAATGAGAAAGCTGAAATTCTTAAAACTACTGTTATTGATTGGTTTACTGTCAATCGTTTGCTCCTTTCTGTTAGGTCATTTTACGCCTGTTTCAGAAACTTTAAAAGGATTTTTAAAAGGTATGGGTATTACGTTGATCGTAGCGTATTTTTTAAAAGCCAGTGTGACCAAAAGCGTCTGAAAATTTTCATCCTGAAATCCGCAAACAAAGCCACTTTAAAAAAGGTGGCTTTGTTGTTTATCGAAACCATTTAAACCAAAATCCGTACTTTTCCAAAAAACTTAAAAACATGAAGAAATCTATTTTATCGGCCTTTGCTTTATCGGCAGTTATTTTAAGCAGCACTGTATTTGCGCAGGACACCATGAAACACGGCATGAAAGCCAGCAAAACCACCACGCATAAAGTAACTAAGCACCACAAAATGGTAAAGAAAACGAAACCTGCCCTGTAGGTTTCCTTATTTCAACAAAAAACCCTGATCATAAAAACGTCAGGGTTTTTTGTTGAAATGGGCAAATTTTTATTTACAGGTCATTCATTGATTTTTACACTCATCTTTTCATTTGCCAGTCCAAGTTTTGAAGTAATTGGATAGTCTCCTTTTCTCCGTTGGGGAAGATTCAAGGTCGAAAGTTGTTTTAAAGCTTGTTCAAATTTTATCCAATATAAGAGCGTGTTTAAATTTCTATCATATCCACCGGTTAGCCTGGAATTAATGATTATAATGCTTCTTTTATGCCATAAATTTTGGTGCCGTATTTTTTGTTTTTGGCTAAAGCCTTGCAGCCTGTCAACTTTATCCACGGCCTAAAGGCCGTGGCAATTAAAACCCGGTAACCATCCTGCCAAAATAGCCCCGTTTGATATCATTAGATATAAAGAAATGCAAAACAAGACGGCCAAATTGCCATGGCCTTCAGGCCGTGGACAGTAAATAATTTAGATATGGCTTTAGCCAAAATAACCGTAAAGAAACTTAAACAGGCTCTAACTACATACTTCTTTTATCACCTAAAAAACAGGAAGGCTGTTACGCACTTGTATCGGTATAAAAAAACAGAAATACAAGCATAAAAGAAGTATTGAAATTATTGGTTCTGAGCTTGTCGGACTGTCTGATATAAGTTTACACAGGCCCTCTAATATCCCTGATATGTTTAGTTCTTTAGTACGATATATGAATATGGTCCCAGGTCAATGCTGCGGTTTAGCTTTCTGTTTGAACCTGTAAAAGCGTCTTTCCAGGAAGTGGCTGCCACATTTGCCGGGATAGAAAAGGTTACCGGCTTATTTCTTAAATTTGAGATGACCAGCACATTTTCTGCACCGGCTTGTTTTATAAAAGCGCATACATCCTGATTTGTATAAGAAGTTAAAGTGCCTCTCCTGATTGCGTTGCTGGCATTTCTTAAAGCAATAATCTTTTTATATTCAACTGTTAAGTCAGGGTTAATTGTCCAATCAATTTTATCAGCGGTAAAAGGAAATTTTAATCTGTATGGTGTCCCTACTTCCTGCCCATCATAGATCATTGGGATACCTTTCATGTAAGCAACAACTACAAAAGCTGCCATTGACCCTTTTTTACCGTCAAACAATTCTAAAGGTGTACCATCCGAACTGTTGACATCATGATTGGTAATGTACCTTACCGTTTGCTGGCCTTCTGATGTACCAATGTAATTTGCAATATTTAAACTATCAATGGATTTAACAGATTTATTCTTTTTATAAACAGCTTCTAAATCTTCAAAAAAGTTAAAACCAAAATTATAATCAAAACCTGCTGTATAATTAGCGGCACGTTGCCCTTCTGCCAGCATTAATAAGTAATGGCCTGGGATTTTTCTAAGCGAATCAATAGCTTGTTTCCAAAAATCTGCAGGCGGCCCATCAGAATAATCACAACGGAAACCATCAATATTAGCTGCCAACACCCAATATTTCATATCGTTGATCATGGTTGCCCGCATATCGGCATTATTAAAGTTTAGCTGCGCAATATCGTTCCAACCGTTTGGACTGATGATCTTACCTGTAGAATCCCTTTTATACCAATCCTTATTTTTCATCCAGGGATTATCAAATGAAGTATGGTTGCCTACCCAATCCAGCATAACCGCCATATTTCTTTTGTGCGCACCGTCAACTAAAGAACGCAGATCCTTTATTGTTCCGAATTCTGTATTGATAGCCAGATAATCTTTCACACAGTAAGGAGAATTTGTACTTTTTAATACGCCAACCGGATAAATTGGCATCAGGTAAATCAGGTTTACGCCTAAAGCTTTAATAGAATCCAAACGGGCAATAACGCCTTTAAAATTTCCTTCTTTGCTGAAAACACGCATGTTAACCTGATAAATGGTGACATCACGGCGATCAGGAACATGACTGAAAGGTTTGCCGTATTGCGGCGGGTTTTGTTTATAATCTGCTAAACTTACTGTTTGGCCAACTGCATGAACAGGATTAATGCTAAACGAGACAATTGTGGTCAGCAAAAAAAATAGACTCTTTTTCATAATACCTGAAACTATGCTTAACTATTTGATATATAAAAATTTAGGTTTGGTTTGAATGATGTCCGACTGAATTATTGATGCTTCTTTTATCATACAAAAATTGGTAAGCTGGTTATTTTAAAGAGCTGTAGGAAAAACGTACCGTGCTTCTTTTGTAACTATAAAATTGGTTTTTTTTGTTGATCGGAATTAAAGGCAACACCAATTTTTACCTGATAAAAGAAGCATGATAAAACCTGTTAAATAAAGTTTAAATAAGCTTTTATCAAAACAAACAGTTATTGGGTTAATGCCATGTGCTGGTAAGGCTGTAAAAATAACTGGCTTGTTAAAGTAACCGAAGCACCGGTAAAAGCATTTTTCCAGCCTGTGGTACTTAAACTTGCAGGCATGGTATAAGTAACAGCATTATTCCGCAAATTGGCTATTACTAACACTTTTTGGCTGCTTGTTGATTTCATAAAGGCAGCTACGTCATCGCTGCTGTATTGCGTTAGCTGTCCGTTTTTTACTGCATCGCTGCCTGCCCGGAAATTGAGGATTTTTTTATACTCAGCGGTCATATCCGGGTTGGTAGTCCAATCGATCGGGTTATGATAAAAAATGTTCAAGTCTCGTGTACAACCCACTTCTTGTCCGTTATAAATCATTGGTACGCCTTTTATATAAGCTGTTACTAAAAATGCTGCCATTGATCCAGTTTTACCACCATATACTGCAATCGGGCTTCCGTCACTACTGTACACATCATGGTTGGTAATATATCTTACAACCTGAGAACCTGGCAGCGCACTTGCATATTCACTTGTATTGGCATTTTGAAGCAAGGTAACAGATTTTGAGTTACCATAAACATTGGCCTCAAGCGCAGCATAATAAGCAAAGCCATAAACCATATCGAACCCTGCATTGAACTGATCGCTGCGTGAACCTTCTGCAAGCATTAGAAGTTTGTGTGTTGTGATGCCTCTTAATGCAGTGACCGCTTGTTTCCAAAAATCAAACGGGACATTATCTGCAAAATCACAACGGTAACCGTCAATATTAGCTGTAAAAACCCAATATTTCATCGCATCTATCATGGCAGTGCGCATGGTTTGATTGGTAAAATCAAGTGCCGCAACATCTGTATAAGTGGACGGAGAAATAATATTACCGCTGGCATCTTGCTTGTACCAGCTTTTGTTATTGATCCATGCATTATCCCAGGAAGTATGGTTGGCAACCCAATCAAACATAACAGCCATATTGCGTGCGTGTGCTGCATCTACCAAACTCCTTAAATCTGCCAAAGTACCGAATTCAGAATTGACCCCTTTATAATCTTTAACTGCATAAGGCGACCCTAACCCGCCTGCGGATTTGAGAACGCCTACCGGATAAATTGGCAACAAATAAACAACGTTGGCACCCAAAGCTTTAACAGAATCCAACCGGGCTGTAACGCCTTTAAAACTGGCATCACTGCTAAAAGCCCTAAGGTTTACCTGATAAATGATGGCGTCCTGCGTATTGGGAACACCCGCAAACGGGGTACCATATTGCGGATAAGAAGTATCTGAAACAGTAGTAGTATTGCTTTTTTTACAGTTGCTAAAAACAGTAATGAATGAAAGGAGCAGAACTTTAATTATATTCCTGTTAATTATAAATTTCATAGTAAGTTAAGTAAGGTCAGGCAGTTGATGCATTGCCTGATCTGATAAGTTAATTTTTACGAAGCGTATAATTATAGTTACTTGGATTATGTAAATCCAGGGTAATGGTATAATTACCGCTTACGGGTACGGTTATATTGGTTACGGCAGCATTAGAGCCGTAAATTGAAGCAGGACTATCGGAATAAGCCAGATTTCCGTTAGCATCGAGCCCAAAATCTATGTTCCAGGCATTATTTGCCCTGAATTTAAATGAGCCTGTTGAAAGCATGTTTGCTGTTACTGTCCAAACCTGTTTACTTGGATCATAAGTTAGCTGCGTATCTGTACTCCAGCCGCCGGGGGAAGCATCGCCTAATATTGACCAGGTAGTTTTGGTGTAAGTCCAGGTATTGGTATTCAAATTTGCAGAAAGTTCATAATAACCTGCTCCGGGTACTTGCAGTCCGCCCGCTAAGCCATCTGTTGTCAATTTACCAGTGCCGGCATCACCATAGTTAATATGGTTCCAATCACGCGCGTTTGTATATTTAAAATAATAAGTTCCGCCTGCTGGTATATTTATATAACCCTCATAAATTTTGTTGGATTTAAGCGCAGACATGGTAGGGGCTGACGGCGGGTCCCATCCTTGATAATCGCCCGGAATATACAAAAGCGGATAAGTGGCGATTAACTGGTGAGGCGTTACATTTACAGTAACCGATTTTGAATAAGCATTTCGGTCCTGATAGGCCAAAACCCTGAAAGCCAGGTTTCCTGCTGTGCCTGGCGAAAGGCCAAGGGACATTGCAAGGGTATTTAAATCCGTTCCTTTATAGGATTTGCTTAAGACATCATTGCCAACAACCACATTGGTTGCATTGGCCCAAGCGTTACTGCCTACGGTATCTGTAGGAATATCCGCCTGAAGGGTGTAAGTTACCGATGCTTTAACTGGATAAACAACGGCCGGCCAGGAAAACGTTACCACAGCCGAAGTATCGTTTTTAGCAGTAAGCGTTACCGAAGTTGCAGAAGCTTTTAATGACGAATTAAAAGAAACTGCTTGCAACGTTGTCAAGGTGGCCTCTTTTTTACATGAAAGTATAAAAAGGAAACCGAGCAAGAAAGTATTGTAAATTATTTTTTTCATAATTAAATGATTAATAGAACCCGTTAAAAAATCTGTTCCACCTATTTTAGATGCTTCTTTTACCACCTAAAAAACTGTAAACTGCTGCCTTTACTTTATTTAGGTTGAGGCGCATATCAATTTTTATATGGTAAAAGAAGCATTGATAAGAATTATATTAATATCCCGGATTTTGTACTAAAGTTGGGTTAGCGTTAAGTGCACCGGTTGGTATAGGAAATATAAGCCTGTAAGCAGGTGTTGTTGCAACAAAACCATGCGGCAATAAAAATTTACCAAACCTGATCATATCCTGCCTGCGGTGGCCTTCCATATTCAGCTCAAAACCTCTTTCATCATAAATATTATCCAGGGTTGGAGTTGTAACAGCACTTAAACCTGCCCTGTCCCTAACTTGGTTGATAAATGTGGCTGCTGCTGCCGGGTTTCCCAAACGAACGTTACATTCTGCCTGCATCAACAACAAATCAGCATATCGGTAAATAGGGAAATCATTTGATTCGCCGCTGGCATCAGACGGTGCTACCGGGAAAAATTTGACATCCCTTACGCCTTCATTCGGCCCTGCGCCGGGAGAAATTATAGATGATACCGATGCAGTATAAGTAATGCCACCTGCCTGCGGGCCAACCAAAAATTGTTTTCTCCTGATATCGCTGGCATCATACTTATTATAAAATTCTTCTGGGATAATCGTACCGTTCCAGCCGGAAAAGCCAATAAGTGCCATCCCATTCGGACCGTTCAAACTCCTGATTGCATAAATATTGCCACTAACTACGTTTTGGGTAATAAATTCAGCTAAAATGGTTTCATCATTGGGGCATACATTTCCAAACAGCTCGTAATATTGATAACCGAGCGGACTGCTTGTATTAGCACTTCCCGGATGTAATGCAAACCCACCTGATGCCACTTTATTACAAGCGGCCAAAGCATCTGCCCAGTCAGGTGTACCAGTATAAACTCCGGCGTTTAAATAAACTTTTGCCAGTACCATGTAGCCAGCCCATTTATTGAAACGGCCATAGTAAGTACCTCCCCTTGTTTCAGATAGTAAATCCACGTTTGCTTTAAGCTCAGATACTATAAAACTATAAACATCTGCCCTTTTTTTCTGTGGTATTTTAGAAACATCAACATTATTATCGGTATAAAATGGTACGTCTCCAAAATCATCTATCAAAAGATAATACAACCAGGCACGCATAACTTTAGCTTCCGCAATTTTAGAAGGGTCAGCTTTAGCTGTTGTTAGCTGAGCTACTGCAAGGTTTGCACTGTAAATTGAAGAATACAGCCAATTCCAGGTATTGTTAATAATACCAAGGCTTGGCAATGCTGTGTGAGTGTATAATTGTGCAAAGTCAAGCTGCCAATCGCCTGTGTTACGATGCGGTATTACCTGCTCATCCGATGAAAAAGAGTTCAGGTCATACCAGCAATTATCACGGCCGGCATAATTGGAACCCCAGGAACCTGTAATTTTTGCATATACATTTGCCAATGCAACATCAGCACCTGCCGGGTTGGAATAAAACTGCTCAACAGGATATTTGTCGTAAACATTTTCATTAACCTTTGTGCAGCTTTGTGCAGCAAGGCCAACAATAAAAATACTAATTAATATTTTTTTCATTATTTAACTATTTTAAAATAACATTTAAACCAATAGAAAAAGTCCTGGTACGGGGATAATAATTACCAAAGTCACCACCTGTCGAAACTACACCATTTACATAATTACTACTTACATCCACTTCTGGATCAAGGCCTTTGTATTTAGTAATTAACGCCAGATTTTGGCCGGTTAAGGATACACGTAAAGCACTGATATATTTAACCTTGTTTAAATTAAACCGGTATCCAACTGACAAGTTTTCCCATCTTAAAAATGAGCCGTTCTCTAACCAAAGGTCTGAACCGTATTGCGAGGAAGCTATTCCTAATGGTATTGCACTTTCCAGTAAGTTTGCCTTACCTAAATTTTGTTCTAAACTTAGTGTCTGGCGTAAACCATTGTAAATTTTATTACCGCCCGAACCGCGCCAAACCATAGAGGCATCAAAGTTTTTATAAGTGAAGCTTGGTGTAAAGGCGTAAGTATATTTAGGCAAAGATTGTCCTTCCTGTACCCTATCTTTACTTTGGTTCCCTTGATCAATGACGCCATCTTTATTTTGGTCAACAACAGTTTCTGCGTTGTTGGCATCTTTGCCCAAATGTTGTAAAATAAGATAAGTGCCTATAGGTTTCCCAACAACCAAATAAGCGCTCGGCCCCCAACCAACATAATTTGTAGGTATGTCATAACCCTCTATATTACCGCCCAGGCTCAATACCTTGTTTCTTAATAAGGTTCCATTACCTGCAAGTGTTAATGTTGTATTATCACTCTTGATAACCGTGTAACTTAAAGTAAGCTCCAAACCTTGGTTTTGTAAACTACCAACGTTTGCAAGTATATTCGTGGTTAAAAACGGCCCTTGAAGAGGTACATTATAATTGAACAAAAGATTATCCGTATTAGATGTAAACACATCAACAGTACCGGTAAGCCTGTCATTAAGAAAACCAAAATCTAAACCGGCATTTGCCTGCTTTTTAGTTTCCCACTTTAAATTAGGGTTTGCATTTTGTGTAGCAGCATAGTTGGGGATAACTGTACCGCCAAAATATGCTGTACCAGCTTGCCCAACTAATGCGATCGAATTTTGAGGGCCAATTCCCTGCTGATTACCGGTAACACCGTAGCCAACACGCAGTTTAAGATTACTTAAAACATGCTGGTTTTTCATGAAATCTTCCTGGTCAACACGCCATGCAAGTGATGCGGAAGGAAAATTTCCCCATTTGTTATTCGCACCAAATACGGTTGAACCATCCCGCCTAAAACTTGCAGTAAGTAAGTAACGGTTATTATAAGAATAATTAATCCTACCCAGTATAGAAACCAGTCTCCTGTCATTTTTATAGGAAGAAATATCACCTTGCAAAACCTTTGATATATCGCCTAACTGCAAGGCATTATAACTTGCAAGATCATTGATGAACCCTCTGCCTTGTACAAAGTTGCCGTTATAAGTTTGAGCCTGCCATTCATAAACCGCAGTTCCGTCAATATGATTTTTTCCGAAATCATGTTTGTAACTTAAATTAATGTCCATTAACTTTTCGTCTGTATGATCATTGTGCATATTACCGATTCCACTATTGTCAATGGCTGTTTGAACGGTTGATGATGCAGGTAAATAATACCCGGAATTAAAGTCAACTTTCCTCCAACTGCCAAACCATCCTGCTGACAATCCTTTATAAATATCCAGATCACCTCTTAAACTACCAAACAGGTTATTGGTGGCGCCATTATTTTGAACGGTTTGGGCAACTGCATAAGGGTTGGTGTAATGAAAAACATTCGGATCTCTGTAATAGGAACCATCAGTGTTAAACACAGGGTCGGTTGGCCTTGCTACATTGGCTTGATTGATTAGAATTGAACTAAAAGCATTATTACCTACACCTGTAGGACTATAAGTGGAGTTGTTAATACCACTGTTTACATTCAGGGTAAGGGTTAGCTTATCATCTAAAGCTTTTTGGGTAGCGGTAATCCTGCCGATATAATTTTGATATTTAGAATTGATAACTACACCGGTTTGGCCAATAGCGGTTACTGATGCACGGTAATTAAATAAATTGGCACCGCCGCCAAAAGCCAGGGTATGGTTTTGTGTAAAACCATTGCGGGTAAGCAAATTGTACCAATCTGTGTTGGATCCATGATTTGCAGAAATATCTACACCTTGTAGTGCCGCTTGGGTTGTCCACTCTGCTGCATTTAATACATGTAATTTTTTAGGGATTACATCTAAAGAACTGTTTTCTGTATATTCTACACTAGTTTTGCCTGCAGCAGTTCTTTTGGTGGTGATGATAATTACTCCCGGTGCACCGCGCGAGCCATAAATTGCTGTGGCAGAAGCATCTTTTAATATATCCACTGTTGCTATTTCACTCGGAGGCACCTGATTAAGCAAGTCGATATTGCCCTGTATCCCATCAACCACAACCAAAGGATCGTTGCCGCCCTGCAATGAAGTAATCCCACGGATACGCACTGATGGTGCCGAACCTGGCTCACTGCCAACCTGAGAAACGTTTACGCCTGCTGCTTTACCAGCAATTTGCTGCAAAGGATTAGTGATAGGCCCCGGGTTTAAATCCTTACTTCCAAGATTTGTTACTGCGCCTGTAACGTCCGATTTTCTAACGGTTCCGTAACCAACAACCACTACTTCATTTAATGATTGTGCTGTAGGCTGCATCTGAAAATTGGCATTTGCACTTCCGCTAACGGTTACTGTTTTTTTGAGTGGAGTGTAACCAACAAACTGTGCAGTTAAAGTATAAACGCCAGGTTTTGCAGCATTAATTCTATAATTGCCGTCCACATCAGTGGTAGCACCTAACGTAGTGCCATCAATGGTTACACTGGCTCCGGGCAATGGCTGGCTTTTTTCATCAACCACCTTTCCTGTAATTAATGCAGTTTGTGCAAAAGCGGTAAAAGCACTAATGAAAAACATCATGGCTAAACCATACTTAAAAAAGTAGATTCTTTTCATATTTATTCGGTATTAATTGGTTTATCAAACAAATAACATCAGGAGTTAATTGTTGCATCAAAGTAAAGCAGGTTTAAAGATTATGGCAATTACTTTTACATTGAATATTGAAAAAAAGAAAGTCAATTATTTATAAATGTTTGATATTCAGGTTTTTATTTCGTGTCTGAATAGGAAATTATATAGAATTTTTATGACGATACAACCTATGAAAATAAACTGTTTCCTTAAAAATTATTCAGGCGGAATGGCAGAAATAGATTATGGGCTTACTAAAACCTGAGCATCCTGATGCTTCTTTTACACCATCAAAATTGGTTTAGGTTTATTTTTGACGGGGCTGATGCAAAACCAATTTTTAGCCGATAAAAGAAGCATCGTTATTCCTGAAACGGTACGAAGATTTTAATTGAAAATGCAGCATTGTATTGTTTATTCTTTAACCGCTTTTATAGCTAAAATTCTGTTCTCAAATTCTTCATTCGGTAAAAAAGATCTGTTCTTAACTTTTGATTTATAGGCATAAATCGTATTTACCGAGTAATTTAAAATTTTGGCTATGGTTTCGTTTTCATCAATCCCCAAGCGTATCAATGCAAAAATGCGTAGTTCTGTGGTAAGTAATTTTGTATCATTTAGATGGATCTGATGTTCTCTGTCAAATAAAGAATTAAAGTCTTCAACAAAATTCGGAAATAAGTTTAGAAAGACTTTATCAAAACTATGGGACAGGTTTTCCCTTTCAAAACCTATATTTAATTTATTTAATAACTGCAAAACTTCATCATAACGTTTTTCTTTTACAACTTTTTCTAAAGATTTTTTAAGGCGGTCAATTTTTTCGATATAATTAGAATGGATGTTAAAAAAATAACCAATATATTCATCCTTGATCATATTTGCATCATCCAGCTTGACGTTGGTTTTGATCAAAGACCGGTTTGCAACATCCGATGCCTCATTTGCTTTTATAAGCGATTCATTTGTTGCATTCAGATCAGTGTTTTTATCAAAAATAACCTGATCAGCAATACGGATTTTTTTAAGTTGCTTTAAGGTAACAACCGTAAAAATTATCACAACTATTATTAAAGAAGTTATAATTGAAGCATAAATCAATAAAGACTTTTTTTGCTTTTCTATACTATTGATCCTTTCGCTTTCTATAACAGGAAAAATATTACTGATCCTGGCCTCTCTTTGCCTTGCACCATAAAAATTTGCATCAGATATTGCATAGTTGATATAGTTGTATGCAAGTTCTGTATCTCCGTTTTTAAAAAAATACATGGACAGATCGGTTAGTGCCACTGATTCTTTTATGGAATGCACGTTATCTATAATCGCTGCATTTATTAATGCTGATACACCAAGCTGTTTTTGGTTAAGTCTGAAATAAGTATAACTCAAACTACTGAGGTTTATAGCGCTGTCCTGATAGGATTGATTAAAGCTAAGTAACTTATTATAAGCTGTTAAAGCTGTTTTGAAATCTGCCTTTCGTATAGATTTCAAACCAATTGCAGATAAGGATTCGTAGGAACCGATAGGGTTGCTATTGATGATTGAATCACAATATTGAAGGCCGATAGAATCATATTTACGGTAATAATCACTAATCCTGTAAAACTCTGCCATATCGAAATAACTTCTGGCTTCTAAAAAAACGTAGTTATACCGTTGCTTGGCATTCAAGTAATGTGTATCAACAGTTTTTAAAGTATCTAAACCCTCTTTAAATAATCCCGCCGAAACCAAAACAAAGCCCATTCTCACCTTTGCATAATTTGTTTTGTTGTGATCCTTTAGAAGATAAGCGCATTCATTTAATTTTTTACAATACACATAGGCAGAATCATGAATAAAAGATTTGTAAGCATCAAATAATCGTTCGTAGTTGTGATATCTGACAGTTAGTGTTGAAAAGTTTTTATGGAGGTCATTTTTAATCTTTTTTATTTCATCAGACTTTTTCTGATCATATATTTTTTTATTTCCGAGCACCCGATTTAATACAATTTGTAAACTATCAGGCTTAGTATATGCTTTAACCGCATTGGCAAACAAAACCTGGTAAAAAATGATGCTTATAATAAAGCAAAAAATATGTTTAAATTGATGACCGATTTTGATGGGCATGAATAAATCTATAGAAAGAAATTCATTATTGTAAATACAAACCTAACTTTTCTTTGTTGCTTATCGGGTATCCTCCAAACTAAGTTTCAAATAATTCAAAGACCTGATTTAGCACAAAAATGAAGACTGACGTTTAATTATTAATTCAAATTTTTCCGGGAAAAAGAGTTTTGAAGAAAAGCACAGCAAATGGTATTTAATGCACTTTTAGGTTTCTTATGAGCCTGTTTTAATTTTGTTCAATTTATTTTCTATGCTTCTTTTACCACCTATAAAAACAAAAAAATCCATGCTTCTTTTATCGATATAAAATGCAAACACAAAATTTACAGGCGTAAAAGAAGCATCATAAATTTTTCTGATATAAATTAAAACAGGTGCTATATTTAAAAAAACCAAAAACCCGGACCAGAACGAAGTCGCGTACTGTATCCGGGTTTGTACCCAGCGCCGGAGTCGAACCGGCACGGTTTCCCACAGGTGTTTGAGACCAGCGCGTCTACCAATTCCGCCAGCTGGGCATTGCTTTTTCAGCGGGCTGCAAACGTATTAAAACTTTCGGTAATCCGCAACAAATATTTCTTCCGGTAATAAATATCCAATACTCTTTTCAAAATTTCGTCTTGTTCATCTTTGGTTTTAATATTGAAATCTTTGGTTTGATTTGTAAGTTTCGATTCCAAATTATCTGATGCTTCTTTTACCGATGTTTTTATTTGATTGATCATCGTTTCATCATCTGCATCCATCAGTTGCTCGTTGATCTCCATCATTTCCATTAAAAAATCAGGGGCCAAAGGATATTTGTCGCCTTCTGCCAATAAATTATGCTGGCGCAAAATATAATCCACCCGCTTGTCCGGATTGGATAAAATCTGATAAGCTTTGTTGTTTAGAGTTGATAGTTGCAACACTTCCTCCTGCTTTTCTGCACTTTCTGAGGCATAAAAATCCGGATGATATTTTTTGCTCAACTCATAAAATTTCTTTTTCAGCAACGCCGCATCTATCTCAAAAGATTCGGACAAACCGTAAAATTCAAAGTAATTCATTTTTTAAATTTGAATTATTTGTTGATGACGTGGCGCCAAATATCATTTCCGTAAACAAAAACCATCAGCGCAATCAAAATACAGAAACCAACAATCTGTGCTTTTTCCATAAAACGATCGCTTAATGGTTTGCCTTTAATCATTTCGATAATCAAAAACATGGCATGTCCGCCGTCCAGTGCCGGGATCGGAAGTAAGTTCATCAACGCCAAAGCCATCGATAACAAACCAACCAAGCTCCAAAATTTAGCAGCATCAAAATGGCTGCCGAACATCGTTGCCATCGTAACTGGACCGGCAAAAGCACGGTTGGCTTTGATTTGCCCGGTTGCTACACGGCTGATCCCCTTTGCGTTATCTGCAAAAGAACTCCAGGCTTTGGAAGCACCAACAGGCAAAGAAGAAATAAAACCAAATTTCGCTTTTTCGATAACCGGTTCATCACCTTTGGCCGCAAAGCCAAGTGTTCCCTGCGCATTTACGGTTGCAGGCAATTGCACCAACTGGTTATTTCGTTTTACTTCCAGGTTGATCTGCTTGTTTTTGTTCGCTTTGATCAACGTTTGAAATTGATCAAAGAAAACAACCGGTTTCGCATTAACAGCTTTAATGCTATCGCCTTTTTGTAACCCGGCTTTTTGGGCATTACTTCCGGCAACAATAGAATCAACCATAAATTTGCTCCGCAACTGGATAAACTCTCCAATACCATAATCGGCAACTTCATTGTAAATATTTCCGGGCACTTTGATATTAATCAACTGATTATCACGGTTTACCGTCAATTGCGAATTACCCAGCAACACTTTCGAACTGATCAGTTCTTCAAAACGGACAATCTTTTTACCGTTTACTGCCGTAATTTTGTCGCCTGCTTTTAAACCGATTTCTCTGCCGATAATTCCTGGCACAATGCCATATTTTACGCTGTTGTTCGGGATATAGCTTTCACCATATTTGATGGTCAGCATCCAAAAAATAAAAACGCCTAAAACAATATTTACGGTGATTCCGGCCAGCATCACAATCAGGCGTTGCCAGGCAGGTTTAGAACGAAATTCCCAGGGTTGCGGCGGGCCGGCCATTTGCTCGGTATCCATGGATTCATCGATCATACCGGCAATTTTTACGTAACCACCCAAAGGCAGCCAGCCAATGCCATATTCCACGCCTTTGTAATGGTATTTAAACAGGCTGATATTCCAGGCATCAAAAAAAAGATAAAATTTTTCTACTTTGATGCCAAAAGCGCGGGCTGCAAAAAAATGGCCTGCCTCGTGCAAAATTACCAGGATGGATAATCCGGCAATCAGCTGGCCAATCATAATTAAAACGTTCATATAAATTCTACGGTTTTTAAGATGCTGTTTTTAGGCACCTTTTTTCAATAATAAATTTTTAGCTAAAGTTCTCGTTTCCAGGTCTGTATGTAAATAATCTTCCAATCCGGGTTGTTTGTGCAGATTAATCCGTTGCATACATTCTTCTATCAAATCACTCATACCTAAGAAGCTTACCTGTTCTTTCAAAAATCCTTCAACAGCAATTTCGTTGGCCGCGTTGATAATACAAGGCATATTTCCGCCGGTATCCAACGCTGCAAAAGCCAAAGCAAGGTTACGAAAAGTTTTCAGATCGGGTTGCTCAAAAGTAAGGTACGGAAAATCTGCGAAACTGAAACGTGCAAAATTATTTTTTATTCTCTGCGGATAGGTCAGCGCATACTGGATCGGCAGTTTCATATCCGGCAAACCCATTTGCGCTTTTACTGAGCTGTCTTTAAACTGAACCAGCGAATGGATAATAGATTGCGGATGCACGATCACATCAATCTGACCGGCCTGCAAATCAAACAGCCATTTGGCCTCGATCACTTCCAAACCTTTGTTCATCAGCGAAGCAGAATCAATCGTAATCTTCGCGCCCATCACCCAGTTCGGATGTTTTAATGCCTGATGTTTGGTTACTGCGGAAAGAAAAGCAACATCTTTCCCCCGAAACGGGCCGCCGGAAGCCGTTAAAATAATTTTTTCTACGGATTGCGGCTCCTCTCCTGCCAAACATTGAAATACGGCTGAATGCTCCGAATCTACCGGCAAAATAGAAACGTTATGTTCTTTGGCAAGCTTCATCACCAATTCTCCGGCAACTACCAGCGTTTCTTTATTGGCCAGGGCGATGTTTTTTCCGGCCTTTATCGCTGCAATGGTGGGTTGCAAACCTGCAAAACCAACCAAAGCGGTCAAAACCACATCAATTTCCGGTGCAGTAACAATTTCTGTAATCGCATCTATTCCGGCCAAAACCTTGATCTGCGTGTGCTGCAATGCTTCTTTTACCGTATAAAAATGGTCGTCCTGGCCAATTACCACGTATTCCGGTAAAAATTCCAGTGCCTGTTCAATCAATAAATCAGCGTTAGATTGTGCCGTGAGCACGCAAGCCCGAAACAGCGTTGGGTTTTCCCGGACCACCTGCAAAGTTTGCGTGCCGATGCTGCCGGTAGAACCTAATAGAGCAATACTTTTCAAAGGTGGCGTGTGTAATAATTAGGTTTTAAGTATTGAATCGGGATACTGTTTTTATCGTGCAAAAATCTACATTAAAATATAACTTTCCAACTCTGCGGCAATTGTACGATCATTTGACAATCGGGGGACTTTGTTTTGCCCGCCCAGCTTGCCTTTCGCCCGCATCAAATCAATAAAAGCATTCTTTTTTAGCGGGCGGATTTTTAAGGGCTGCAAAATTTTTCCGGTAATCAGATCGGAGTAATAAATATTTTTTTGCTGAAGGATAGTGTCCACTTTCATACTAAATTCTGTGAAATGTTGAGGGATTTTACCAAATTCCACAAACCATTCATGGAAAGGCAATTCTCCAATCGGCGGATTTACCTGCGGCGCAACCGTAAATTCTATAATTTCTACGTTTTCTTCTACGGAAATCTGCATCAAAGCTTGCTCCACTTCTTCACCAATCACGTGCTCACCAAAAGCAGAAATAAAATGCTTGATGCGGCCGGTAACCACAATTTTATACGGATTGATCGATGTAAATTTAACTGTATCACCCAAACTGTAACCCCACAAACCGGCGTTGGTATTTAAAATCAAAGCGTAATTTTTGTTCAGTTCAATTTGTTTCAGGCTGAAACGAACCGGATTTTCATTAAAATAAGTTTCCGTTGGGATGAACTCAAAAAACATTCCGGCATCGGCCAAAAGCAATAATTCATTGCTTTTTTGCGAATCCTGATAAGCAATAAATCCTTCGGAAGCCGGATAAGTTTCGATAGAATCAATCGCGAAACCAATGCTTTCTTCAATTTTGGCTCGATATGGCTGATAATTGACGCCGCCATAAACGAACAATTTGAAGTTTGGAAAAACATCTTTGATCTTTTTACCACCAGCTTTTTCTGATAAACGGTCAAAATACATTTGGCACCAGGGCGGAATCCCAGAAATCAGCGTCATATTTTGATGGATCGTTTCTTCCACAATCGCATCTACTTTGGCTTCCCAGTCTTCAATTCGATTAACCTGATCGCTTGGCATCCGGTTTTTCAGCAGATATTTCGGAACGTGGTGTGCTACGATTCCCGATAATCTTCCTACAAAAATCCCGGCTTTGGTTTGTAAATCCGGGCTTCCCTGCAAAAAGATCATTTTTCCATCGGTAAAAGAAGCATTGCCGGTTTCATGTATATAATTGAGCAAAGCATTTCGTGCCGCGCGGATATGCTCAGGCATGGAATTTTTAGAAATCGGAATATATTTTACACCTGAAGTGGTACCCGAGGTTTTGGCCAGATACAGCGGTTTGCCCGGCCAAAGCACGTTTTCTTCGCCCGAAACTACGCGGTCAACATAAGGTTTTAAAGCTTCGTAATCACGGATCGGAACATGTTTTTTAAAATCCTCATAATTATGGATTTCACCAAAACCATGATCCTGGCCGAATGCTGTTTTTACACCTGTTTTTATGAGATCGAAAAATATTTTATCCTGAAAGCGAACGCCATTTTTGCGCAGTTTGTTAATTTGGAAAGAAATTAAAAAAGCAAAAGGTTTGCTCAATGCTTCTTTTATGCCCATAAAATCAGTGCGTTTCGGCTACGTCATCGTCCACATCCAGCGTGCTGAAAACTAATTTGCGGTAAGTTACAATCAAAACCACATTTGCAAACGGAAATAAAATCAAAATAATTTTGCCGACGCTCTTAAACCCTACCAAAATTACAATCAGAAGAATGAACAAAAGGGCCAGTAAATGCAGCAAATGCGACTTAGTAAGCAGCCTGCTTTGTCTTAGTGATTCTATTGGGCCGGAATTATCGTCCACAATAAAACAAGCACAAAACATGTATCTCAGCGTAGCGTAAATGATCAGCATTACTTCTAAAATTCGGGCAATATTCATCACATTGTCTGAGTAATTTTGCAGGGCTTGTTCTATAATCAGGTTTAACGTTACGATAGCAAAACCCGTCAAAATCCCGATTGCGATAAAACTGAGCACCATCTTGATATTTGGTATGAGTTGCGAAACTTCAAACTCATAATATTCACTGTCGATCAACGTAAAAATGAGTTTATAAAACCCCATACTTGTATAGCTCTGGATCGTGATTAAAACCAAAAAAACCAAAAATTTTGTAAAAGGATCACTGCTCAGATCTGCAAAATCATTAAAAAGCTGCACCGTTATCCATACAACAGCAATTATTGCAGAGTAAACAACAATGCTCAGAAAATTTTTTTTGGTAACATCCCACGCAGTTTTAAAAGTTTCTGCGATGGAAAACGGGTGGTACATATTATTATGACTTGTTTAATATTATTCTTTTCCAGAAATCCTGCATAAAACCAAGCCCATAAGCGGTTAGCTGAATAAAAGCGGCAAATATGCTCAAAAATGCAACTTTTGCTGATTTATTCCGCATCCAGGAATGAAAAAATATCAACAAAATAAATATTGCCAGCAGCACATTGCACAGCTCCGAAACGGGCCAGTTGAAAAGATTTGCGATGATGGAAAACAACAATCCAAGCGTAAACACGGCCGGAAAAAAATGTACCACTTTCAATCCTGAAGGAAAAAACTTGTAAATGTTGATGCGCGCGCGGCCAAAAAAATGGATCTGTTTGTAAAACTGCAAAAAGCTGGTGCGCCGCTTGTGGTAAACTTTTGCTTCGGGAATGAGGCCGGTTTTGAAGCCCATTTTATGGATCCTGATGCTGAGTACAATGTCTTCACCCAAACGCGTGATGATAAAACCACCCGTTTTTTCGTAAACCTGCCGCGATAAACCCATGTTGAAACTGCGCGGATGGAAATCGCCGATCCGTTTTTCGCCACCACGGATGCCGCCGGTAGTGAAAGGCGAAGTCATTGAATAACTGATGGCTTTTTGTATCGGCGAAAATGAGTCGTGCGCAGCATCCGGGCCGCCATAAGCATCCAGCTTTTGGGCGATGATTTCACGGTTCACGATTTCTAAATAATTCAAAGGAATCAGACAATCAGAATCAAAAATGATAAAGTAATCGCCGCGGGCACGTTCAAAACCAAAATTGCGGCTAAAACCTTGACCGCTGTTTGGATTGACGAAATATTTCAGGTCGAGGCGATCTTCAAAATCTTCAATCACCGCTGCGGCATCCAACTTGGAGCCGTCTTCGATCACCAAAACCTCAAATTGCTTGTATGTTTGCAAAACCAATGTTTCCAGCAGTTCACGGATTTCCTGCGGGCGATTGTAAAGCGGAATGGTGATGGAAAAAAACATCAGATAAAAGAAGTACAGAATTGATAAGACAGTTTTTTAGGCGATAAAAGAAGCATCAGTCCGAATAAATTATATCGTTTTATCAATCTGATAATTATTCCGCTCGGGAGAATTTCTGGAAATCATCTCGGCTACAAAACCTGTTAAAAACAGTTGCGAACCTAAAATCACAGCAACCAAAGCAATGTAAAACAGCGTATTATCTGTTACATTTCGGTACTTAACATGATTGGAAATATCATAAAGTTTTGATCCGACCAACCAAAAAACAATCCCTAAGCCTGTTAAAAAACAAAGCGTACCTAAAGTGCCAAAAAAGTGCATTGGCCGTTTGGAAAATTTACCGACAAAAAAGATCGAAAGCAGATCCAGGAAACCATTGATAAACCTGCTGAAGCCACCGTATTTGGTTGTACCATATTTCCGGGCGCGATGTTCTACAACCTGCTCCGTAATTCGTGTAAAACCTGCCCATTTGGCCAGCACCGGAATGTAACGGTGCATCTCGCCGTAAACCTCGATATTTTTAACAACTTCTTTGCGATAAGCTTTTAATCCGCAATTAAAATCGTGCAAATTATATATGCCAGACATTTTTCTTGTTGCGGCATTAAATAATTTTGTTGGAATGGTTTTACTCTTTGGATCATAGCGTTTTGCTTTCCAACCGGAAACGAGATCAAATTTTTCCTGCGTGATTTTGCGGTACAGTTCCGGGATTTCTTCCGGAGAATCTTGCAAATCGGCATCCATCGTAATCACCACATTTCCTCGTGTTGCTTCAAAACCAACGTTCAAGGCAGCAGATTTTCCGTAATTCCGGCGGAATTTGATGCCACGTATGAATGGATTGGTTTCGTACAAACTTTCAATCACTTCCCAGGAATTGTCGTTGCTGCCATCATCAACCAGGATAATTTCATACGAATACCCCTGCGTTTTCATCACCTGCCTGATCCAATCGGTCAGTTCCGGCAAAGATTCCGCTTCATTAAACAAAGGCACAACTACTGAAATATCCATCTTTTTTATTGAATCACAGCTTGAAACGCCATGCTTCTTTTATCGTACTAAATTTGTTTTTTATCGGTAGAAACATGCACCAATGATTCGTTTTTAAACAGCGCAGCAAAAATCAGCGAAGCCAAAAACAACAGCAAAACCACAATGCCAAAACTTTGCACATAAGCCCAGGCACCGGATTTTTGCCGTTCGTTGTAATCTTTCCGCAAAGCAGCAGTTTCTTCCTTAATGTGCTGCTGGCTTGTATTTTGGTTGCTGCGGATTGCTGCTTTTACCACCTCAATTTTATTCTGGATATTAAGTTCCATCGCCGGATCGATCACTTTAGAATATAAAATCATGCTGAAAAAAAAGATCAGGTAGGAAGTAAAAAACATCACAAAAATTCCGGAAGCTGCTTGTCTCAACGTCCAATAACCACCGATTTTTTCGCGCAAACGCAGGCAAAACAATATAGCAATGATGATGGGAATTAAGTTGGTGAAAATCAGCGGACTAAAAGCCGTAACCCAAAGCGGCGTGCTTACTTTGGTCATCAAAAAATAAGAAAACAGATGCAGCAAAAAGATAGATACGCCCAGAAAACTACCGTATTGCACACCTTTGATCCTGATTTGCCGGTTTAAATCCTGCATTAAAATTTAGTTAAAATTGAGCATAATGGCCAAAACCGGCAAATCAAATTCCGGCTCAACGGCATTTTCGGCTGCTGCTTTTTGGGTTTCTTCGGAAGAATTTGTATCGTAAAAGAAGCACATCAACGGATAAAAAAGTTCTTTAATCTCTTCATCTTCAGGCAATTTGCGGGCAACTCTTCCAATTTCTTCGATACCACTGTCCATCAAAATCTGGTTGGAAATTACCGGTTCGTAAATGCGGTGCTCATCCTGAAATTCATCTTCATCAACCAGCAAAAACTCAGTCAAATAATCGTTCAGTTCCGGCTCAATATCTTCATCCTCGCATTCGTTCAGATATAGTAAAACGTTCAGCATTTCAGTGCCGCGTTCCAAAGTTTCTTCCTCGATCTTTTCCCATTCCGGTGAATCCAGATAATCTTCGTCCAGTTTTTTTACATCGGCACTAAAGAAGTTTACCAGTAATAAATCGAAGAAAATTTCTCTTAAATGTTCGAGTTTCGGGTTGGAATTGAAAACCTCGTCCATACCTTTTACCTTCTGCAAAAACGTTAATTCTGATTCAAAAACGGCCAGGATTTGTCCTTTTACAGGTTCTGCATTGGCCGGATTTACGGTTTGCACATATTTAAACGCAGCATCAATGGCCTTTTTTATTTTCGGGTCGATCATCTTATCGAGATTTATAAATTTGATTATTGTTGATCGTGAACAGCACTTTTCCGGTCAGTTCCTGCCCTAAAAACGGCGAGTTGGATGATTTGGAAAAGTTGTTTTCACGTGTATAATTCCATTTGCTTTTTGGGTCGAGCAAAACCAGATTTGCCATTTCTCCTTCAGCTACGGATGCTTCTTTTATACCTAATATTTTGCGCGGATTAACAGCCATTTTTTGTACGATCAATTCAAGGTCCAAACCTGCTTGTACAGCCAGCGAAAACGCAGTTTGCAAACCGATCATACCAAATTCGGCCACTTCAAATTCCACTTCTTTAAACTCAGTTTCGTGTGGTGTATGCTGCGAAACTATGGCATCGATGGTGCCGTCTCGCAAACCTTCCAGCAGCGCATTTACGTCTTCCTGCCTGCGCAAAGGTGGTTTTACTTTGTACAAACTGTCAAAACCCATCAAAACCTCATCCGTCAGCAGCAAATGGTGCGCAGCCACGTCGCAAGTGATTTTCAAACCTTTTGCTTTCGCTTTCCGAATCTGATCCACAGCTTGTTTGGTTGAAATTGTGGTAAAATGAACCCTCGAATCAGTGTATTCTGCCAGATACAAATCACGCGAAACCATCAGTTCTTCTGCCAGTGCCGGAATGCCTTTCATACCTAAAAGCGTGCTCACTATGCCTTCGTGCACTTTTGCTTTTCCGGCGATGGAACTGTCTTCGGGATACGAAAAAACCAATCCGCCGAAATTCTGGGCATACAATAAGGCGCGTTCCATCAAACCGGCATCCTGAACGGGATGATTGCCATCGGTAAAAGCAAGCGCGCCGGATTGGTGCATATCGTACATTTCGGCCAGGTCCGTTCCTTGTGTTTTGTAGGAAATCGCGCCCAGCGGATATACATTTACCAGATTTCCGCGGGATTGATTGATCAAATATTGCACTTCGGATTTGGAATGGACCGGCGGCTGCATGTTCGGCATCAATGCTACGCCGGTAAAACCACCAGCTGATGCGGCCAGCGTTCCGGTTTGCATATCTTCCTTGGTTTCCAGCCCTAAATCACCAAAATTACAGTTCAGATCAAAAAAACCCGGCGACAGATAACAGCCTTTTCCATCTATCACTTCTGCATCTGACTGAATGTTTGCAGCAACTTTTACAATCCTGCCGCCTTCAATCAAAACATCAAAAATTTGCCCGTTAAAAGCAGTATTCGGGTCGATAATTTTAACAGATTTCAGCAGCAGGTCCATCAATATCAATGCTTTATATTTATTTTTCCGGCTAAACGTAAACGGCAGTTTTTTGCGGATTTACTTTATAAAACCTAATCAGCAACACTTCGGCGGCCAGACAAAGCAACGCCAAAATTAGGCAAAGTTTCCATAACTGCAGGCCGGAATTTACTTCTGCCACCTGTTTCGCCAGCGATAATTTCCCGGCAGGCAAAAACGATACTGTTTTTATCGATGCAAAATCTTGCTTCAGCTCTTTTTCAGTCAGGTAATTTAAGTCAGATTCCTGCCGGTTATCATTAAAAGCAATCTGCGCCAGCA
>JAABUT010000624.1_pt1 | contig 52594 bp, 47 predicted proteins | sample 5559281 | NCBI WGS metagenome assembly JAABUT01 (sample SAMN10711880, study PRJNA513359) | rock metagenome | isolation source: Antarctica rocks | place: Antarctica: Victoria Land, Ricker Hills nord | collected 2016-01-04
TAATTGATTCTCTTGATCGATTTGATTCTCTAGCAATCAACGAAGATTCTTTATCGCTGATTCTATTAATCGAGATGAACGATGCGTACTTAATGAGCTGTAAGTCGTCTAGCAATTCAATCAGCCTCGCTGTTGATTCTATAGATTCTCTAGTGTTGTTCTGTCTTTCGATTGCGTCGATCATCAGGTAAACGAATTTCTTTAGACTCGATCTGCCTGAACGAGTATATTGAACAAGTAATGAGTATCTGTATCATATGATAAATGAGATTCTTAATGTAATGTTGAGATCGTGCCTAGATCATTCAATCAAAGAGACTCAGAACTGATATGTATGTATTGTTCTTTAGAGATAGCTATAACAAGACATTAAGAATACAGAAGAGAAAGAGTGCAAGCTCTTCTATAAATAATGACTTGAGGCTGCGCTAGACTCGATACAGATGTGATGTAATAGATCAGATGTGTTTGTCTAAAAAAATGATGAAAGAAATGAATGAAGAAAGTGCTGAACAAACGAGAAGAAGTGCTGAGAATGACTTGAAGAGATGCGCTAGGTTCAAACTAGACATAGCATTATGACTTGCTCTAATCAAATTGATTAGAGTTAGATCTGAACTCTGATCGATTCAGACATGTTCATAACAGACTTCTACTCATATATTAAAGAGATCTTTCACTATCTTTCAATTCAATCTGAAATCACTCTCTTTCAATCAGTTCAATGAGAAGTCAGTTAAATTAATTGAACAGTTAAAATTGCATGACGTGACTTTAACTAACGTCAAAATTTCTAAATCAACGTCAGATTCAACGAACATAGCAATGATAAAGACAGTGACATATAGAATGTTAGTCAAACGATCAGATGTCAAGATATTTGCTGTTATTGTCTTGAAAATCGATCGACTCATAACTACAGTTGAAAACAAGTCTGAAGAAGTGAATCTGCATGAGCTTTTTCACGCTGAAGCTCTTGAGCAAGTCAAGATTAAGCTTTTCTCTGAATATCACGACTATTTAAATGTCTTCGATCGAGCAATGATCAATCAGCTATCATTGCATCATTTCTATAATCACAAAATTAAGTTGATCAATGAAGAAATGTTCTTGCGAAGCAGACTATATCAGATGTTTGATCACAAGCTTCAGAAGATAAAGAAGTATCTGATTGAACATCTGAACAAAGAATTCATTTTCTTCAGCTTCGCACTCTACATTTCGTTCATCTTGTTCGCTGAAAAGAAAGATAAAAGTCTGCGTTTCTGCATCAATTACAGAAAGCTCAATGCTTTGATCAAATGAGATCATTACTCTTTGTCATTGATAGACGAGACTCTCGCTTGTATACAAGAAAGCAAGTATTTGACTTGATTAAACATCATTGTTGTGTTCAACAAGCTACGCATGCACTCAGATAGCGAAGATTTGACTATCTTTATTATTTTCTTCAACTCATACAAATATCATGTAATGCTCTTCAAATTAATCAACGAATTAACATTCTATCAACATTATATGAATGATGTATTGTTCAAATATCTACATCAGTTTTGTCAGATTTATCTAAATGACATTATCATTTACAGCAAGATCTTGAAGAAACACAAGCAACATGTACGATTGATCTTGAATAGACTACGAGAAGCTGATTTACAGATAAACATTAATAAATGCAAGTTTCATGTTCAGAAAATCATCTTTTTAGAACTTTTAATGTCAATCGATGAACTTAAGATGAATTCACGAAAGATGCAAGCAGTCGTTGATTGATCTACATTCAATAATCTCACTCAGATGCAGTTCTTCATTGACTTTTGCAATTTCTATTGACGCTTCATCAAGAACTTTTCAAAGATTGTTCATTCAATAATTCAACTCACTCAAAAGAAAATCATATTTGAATGAAACAAAGTCTGTCAAACTGCATTCAATTACATAAAGAGATGTATGATTGAGACTTTTATACTTCGTCACTTTGATCAGACTTGCGATTTTATTCTTGAAATCAACTCATTCAACTACGTCAATGATGAAGTTCTGTCTCAATATGATGATGAAGATGTTCTACATTCAATTGTCTTTTATAGCAAGAACATGTTTTCTGCTGAATGCAACTACGAAATATATGATAAAAAACTGCTGATTATAATTTGAGCTTTTGAACATTGATGACTTGAACTGAAGCTGATTAACATTTCTATCAAGATGTTCATCGATCATCAAGCGCTCATCTCATTGATGAAAGACAAGAAGCTGAGTCAATGACAGATGTGTTGAGTTCAGAAGCTAGCTGACTTCAACTTCAAGATAATGTATTAATTTGACAAACAGAACATTAAGATCAATGCATTAACTTGTTGAGCTGACTTCATGTCTAGAGATTTCAACGATGAACGTGTTTAATATCAAAGAACTACTATTCTGACATTGAATTGAATGAAGATTGCTGACTTAAAGAAGAATAATAATCAATCAATCTATAAACAAGTTCTTGATGTGAATGAAATCAACGAGAATTGTATGCTACTTCGCGAAGCAATAGCAAAAGACGAAGCATAATATGAAGATATTAAATTGAAGAATTGTTGAACTCAGAATGAAATCTTGTTTCATGATAGTCAGCTATGAGTCTCGTTCAATGAACTTCTACAAATGAATCTGATTCGTGAAGTACATGATCAGTCGTCGATTGATCATTCTGAAATTCTTAGAACAGTGAAAATCATAAAGCGAAATTACTATTGATCTTCTATGCAAAAAACGATAAATCGATATATTTGAAACTGCTACGTATGTCAACGTTCAAAGACATCAAGAAATAAATCAAATGACTTGCTTCAATCTCTATTTATATCTGAACAGCGATGACAGAACATAGTCATGAACTTCATTATCAATCTATCTGATTCGTACAATTACAACGCTATTCTGACTGTCATTTGCAGATTGTTGAAAGAAAGACATTATATTTCTTGCATCACTGATGATGAAGATATCACAGTTGAAAAGACAGCTGAAATGTTGCTTCAATGAATATATCAAACTCATGATTTATTAAGCTTCATTGTATTCGATTGAGATTCTCAGTTCATCTTCATTCTTTGAAAGTTTCTTTGCAAACGACTGAACATTTCTCTTTGATTGTTCATCGTCTATCATTTTCAGATTGATGATCAAAGCAAACAAGTCAATCAGAACATTAAGCGATATTTTTGATTCTTCTGTTCATATATGCAGAATGACTGATTTAAGTGACTACTCATGATCAAGTTTGTCAACAATAACGTCTTGTCATCAGTCATTTTCTTGACTTTCTTCTTCATGAACAAGAACTTTCATTCTCATATGAGTTTCAATTCTAACATCATCAAGTATGAAAGCATTCGCGAACGCTTGCAGATTGATCAAGTCAAGAATATATCTGAACAAATGAACAAGACATTGATCTTCGCTCGCGAAGCTCTGATCAAAACACAAGAACAAATGATGAATCAAGCTAATAAGCATAGAAAGAAGATCAATTACAAGATTGAATCAAAGATGTTTCTGAATGAATGAAACATCATTACAGCGAAATCTTTCAAAAAATTGAATGACAAGATGCTTAACTCATTTCAGATCACTGAGTCTGTTGACTCATTCTATAAGTTGAAACTATCAGAGACTATGTATATACATGAATCTTCGAAGTCAATAGTAATAAATGATGAAGATGAATGAAAAATCAATGATATACTGAACTTTCGACGCTATAAAAGACGACTTCAATATCAAGTCAAATGAAAGAACTATGACAATGATCTCAACTGATATAACGCTGACGATGACGAATTTATGAACGCTCAAGAGATGATTGATGACTTTCATATCAAATATTCAAGAAAAGCGCACTAAGAAACAACATTCATGCAAACATGAATAGTCAAAAGAAGAAAATAATGTTACAATTCTAGTCTTCATCTATTCTTCAACTAGTCTTCGCCTGATTTTATTCTAATCGAGTCTAGCAAGAATCTGATTTAAAGATGATGTCATTGAGTCTCTGCATCATATGTGTAAGATGTCAATTCAATCGAGTCTAGCACAGAGCTGAGAAATACATATATAAGAATTGAGTTCTTTTCTGTAAATACTTTTCTTTCTTAGCATTTATTTATTAGTTAAATGACATCTTTATAACTCGCTTTAGATTGACTTTTAACAATACAGAATTAGCTTTGCATATGCATAACATGTAAAGAGACATACTTATTTCTTGCAATAATCTTTGTCTGACTGAAATTGCATCGAGATGAATTTGCAACTGTATGAACTCAGCATAAGCTGAACACATGCAATGTAAATGTCTCATTGACGTCAAAATGCACATTGCACATATGACAACGTAGCTGACAAGAAGTAAGCAGATATTTGTTACAAACATGCCTGAATTGATCAGAATTCAGATCTAATTCTAATCAATTTGATTAGAGCAAGTCATGACGCTATGCCTAGTTTGAACCTAGCGCATCTCTTTGAGTCATTCTCAGCACTTCTTCTCGTTGTTCAGCACTTTCTTCATTCATTTCTTTCATCATTCTTTTAGACAAATACATCTGATCTATTACATCACATCTGTATCGAGCCTAGCGCAGTCTCAAGCCATTATTTATAGAAGAGCTCGCACTCTTTCTCTTCTGTATTCTTAATGTCTTGTTATAGCTATCTCTAAAGAACAATACATACATATCAGTCTCAAGTCTCTTTGGTTGAATGATCTACACACGATCTCAACAATATTCAATAAGTGCAAAGCATATGCAGAACTTACAAATGATTGTTGATTAAAAATTTGATTGCACATTTCTTTTGCATTTACATTTATTCAGCATCTACATATATTCAGCATATGCAAAATATAAAAGAACTTCTGAAAGCTTATACTTTGTTATTGATAACGCTGAGCATCATGAAAGAGTTTGAGAAGTCTGCATATGCTTAGCATGATTTCAGATCTTGAAAAAGAATGTATTGACTAGCATTCATTGTGATGATAATTGAGAAAGCTGCATATGCTTAGTACAAGTTGCAAGAGTATTGATCAGAAGAAATATACAACAAATGCTTGCAGCAATGACAGTTTAAACAGTTAGAAATAAACTGATCATGTTGAGTTAAGTACTTGAGTTCAAGTCGAGTACTCAACTCAAAAAGTGACGAGTCGAGTTGAAATTTTTTTGAAAAAGTGTTGAGAAGTTGAATCTGAGCACTTGAGTTGAATTGAGAAGCTTGACTTGACAATTCAATTCGAAAACTCGACTTGATTCAACAAGATATTAAATAAATGTAAATAGCTTGATTGAACAGTCTTCATGATTCTCTTCATGACTTTCTATCATGATTTCTCGTCATGACTTTCTATCAAAGTCAAATGATCTTCATGTTTTTTCTTCATGTTTTTCATCATGTTTCTCGTCATGTTTCTTGTCATGTTTCTCTTCATGTTTCTCTTCATGTTTCTTTTCATGTTTCTCTTCATGTTTCTCTTCATGTTCTTCTTCATGATCTTTTATCAAACAATCTTCATGTTTTTCTTTATGTTTCTCGTCATGATCTCTTATCAAATGATCTTCATGTTTCTCTTTATGTTTCTCATCATGATTCTTTATCAAATGATTTTCATGTTTCTCTTTATGTTTCTCGTCATGATTCTCTATCAAATGATCTTCATGTTTCTCTTTATGTTTCTCGTCATGATTTTCTATCAAATGATCTTCATGTTTCTCTTTATGTTCTTCATCATGACTCTCTATCAAATGATCTTCATGTTTTTCCTTCATGACTTTCTATCAAAAAGATAATGCAAAAAGATAATGCAAAAGTCGGAAAATTTCTATATTTAACTCTCTTGACGTCAAGCTTAAGTTCTTAACGAGTTGAGTTAAGTTGATTCAATTCTCAGTCGAATTGAGTCGCGTCAAGTTAAAAATATGAGCAATTCAACTTGAGTTAAATTGAAAATGTGAGCAATTTGACTCAATCTCGATTTAAGTTCAAAATATCAACTCGAAACTCAACTCAATGATCAGTCTAGTTAGAAAGAACATCAGCATATGCAAAGTATGAATACTGATTACACTAATCAGCAAAAGCTCAAGCAGCGTTATGATTGAAAATAAAATCTGCTTATTGTGAACATATGCTGATTTCACACAAAGCTTGTATTTATCATGATGATACTCATGAATTGAAAGATTGATGACATTGATTATCATTGCAATATCATAATTTGCTATTTGTGTCATGTTTAAACAAAACACATGCAAATATGAAGTGCAATATATGCTGAGAAAGTACTCGATGTAAATACAGTTTGTAGAAAGATTGTAAAAAGAGAAAGAAAAGTTAATTGTTTACAAAATAAATAACGCGTCACTTCAACATATGTTTAGCGTGACGCTAGCAAAAGCACTAAATCAGAAAAATCGTAGCTTAACATCACATCATGAATGATTTAACTGATACTGAGCATATACTGAGCATTAGATAGAGTTCTACAAATACAAGACTACATAAAGCATATATTGAGCATTTGTCATTTAATTGCTAAAGTTCAAATTCAAGCTTTGTATTTTTGATCTGTAATTTTGTCAACTTCTTCTTCATTTGAAACTTCTCTCTTTTTCATTCTCTTGTTCTATTCTTTGATGCATGCTTGTCATATGCTCAGCATGTACTTGAGTCTTAATCATCTTTATAGATAGTCAATTTCTCTGTTGTCTTGTGTCTTGAGAAGTACTTGCTTGACTTGATGAGAGTGATATACATTCAGCTGATGCTTGATGTATGCTTCAATGAAAATCACTTTCATCTAATGAATTAGTAGAAGCAATTGAAGTTGATTTGAAGATTGAATCAAAGTCTGATGAAGATGAAGAATCTTTGCTCAACATATGCTCAGTATGAGCTTGCTCTGTGTCATAAGAATTTTTCAAATTTCATGATAAATCAGAATGTTTACTTCTTCTTGACGTGACTTGACGAGATGATTGATTTAAGTCATATAAGCAAAGCATATGCAAAACATTAACTGAGAGAGAATTTATATCTTTTCTTTGAAATTAATGTTTCAAATGAGTTGAATTGCTTCAATTTCATCATGTGATATTTATATCTTGAATTTTCATGAATTTCTTTTGAACAAACATTTCTTCAGCATGACAACGCAGTTTAAGTAAGTTAGCATATGCATAGCTTATATAAAGAATATGCTTTATCTTAACATGACATTCAGTAAAGAAATATTGCATCTCATGAAATTGTTATCTTGAAAGTGACTACTTTCACTAATTTCACTATGTTTTCAAGCATAAGTTCATCATTGATGTGAAATCTTGAATCATTCTTTTGATAAATTTGCAAGAATTCAAAATGAATGTTTACTAATGATTCAAGATTTCAGCTCAGAATGTGCTTAACATATGCTTTCAATATATTGTAGCAACACATCAATAGTTGAAAAATTTCAAATTTCTTGAGCAATGTAATGAGCTGAATGTTTTGAAAAAAAATTTGCAAAATTTCGTTTAACATGTATCTGACAGAAGATCAGCATATGCTTCAAATGCTTATTTCATTTCTTGAATTCATTTAAAGAATGTAAAAAGTCATCAAATTCTACACATACTCAGCATATGTTATAATGCATGTTGATTTCAACTTATCAGATGCTTGTTTCTTGCACATGTTTACAGTGATAGTTTGAATTTATTTTTCTCTTTCAGAAATATAAGAAAAATGCATTGAAAATTCATCAATGTTTTTTAAAATTTGAAACATTTAAATAAACATTAAGATGTATATCTTTTGAGTTTCAAGATTCAGAAATGCATAACAGTATACATTAATGTTTACTCAAAGATCAGCATATTTTTCACATATGCAAGATATATGCAAGACTTACGCTTTGTATCATGATTTCATTCAATGATGAAGAATACATTAACTTTTCTCTGTATCATTTTGAAGAACAAATTCATCTCAAGACATTCAACATCTGCAAATGTCTCAATTTAAGCATATGTACAGCATATAATCATGAAATGCTCATCATCAAAAAAATGAATATTACATATTCATTGCTTCTCATTGTCTTTTAAATGATTGAATTAAAATTCACGTTGAACATCTGTTAAAAGTAAGTTGATGATATGCGTTGTATATGCTAAGTCAATGCATCAGCTAAATGACTGTCTAAAAAATATTGAAGAAATCTTTTCTTTTGAATTAATGCTTCAATTTGATCTTTGTTATTAAGACTTGCATGTAATGCATGAAGTGTATGCTCTTTATATTTTCGATTTAAGATAGAAAATCGCAAAGAAAGTATGAATCACTTTAATGTCTTATTAGTGCTTTGCAAGTATCATATGCTTTGTATATGTGCAACATATGCGCAGTTAAATTTAATATTTCATGCTTTCTGATGACTTCAAGCACATCATTCGCAATGTTTATGAGCAGTTTTGTAGAATATGATGAATGATGAGTATGTGTTTCGCGTACAATGAGCATAAAATACGAAAATCTTCTCTGATTTTTTGAAATGTATAGATCAAATCGTACGTTACATTAATGAAGACGAGTTTTTTCTGAATCTTGAGAATGATTGAACTCTATATATACTAAGCATATGCATAGCATATAATTTGTCAACATTTATCACAGTAATGACGTTTGACAGTTGAATAATTTATATATGTACATTTGCATTTAACTTCTTGCACATCATGTTTAATAAGAAAATGAAGATATTTCAAATTTATTCAAGCATTATATGATGAAATTGCATGTGTTGTATGTCAAGATTCAGTCTCGCTTGAAAGAGAACAGTCAATATATAGTTGCTGCTACTTAACATATGTTTAGCACATGTAAATCTTATACTTACTGTATTTCTTTGAAACATGATAAATCTTTACTTCTTGCAAACATAAATGTTAAAACGTGAATGAAAACATTGATTATTATGCTTCTGAAAATGAGATGCATAAGCTTGATATCAGCTAACGTATTGTTAGCATATTTATGTCAGAATCATGTCTAAATGATACAATTAATGAAGATCAGAATTAATAGTGCTTAATCTTTAAAGATAGTTATAACTGAATATTAAGAATATAGAAGAAGATTGATACAAAAGCTTTTATTTATGTAATGTTCAAAGACTGCATTAGACTTGAAAAAGATGTGTTTATGACATGAAAAGAAGATGATGTAGATGAATAAGATGTTGATGAAAGAAAAGAATGTTGAGAAAGAAAAAAGATGTTGAATCATATCTGAGTCAAATTTGAGTCAGATCTCGATCAGATCATTGACTGACTTTAATCATTACACAGAGTACTCACTAGCGTGCACTACGAATTGATTAAAGCTTCAGTCTTGTTCAGTCTTATTGATCTTGATACACTCGTAACATTATTTCTTTCTTTGAAAATTCATGTTTGCATGAATGTAGTTTCTTTGCTCACTTTTGTTGATAGTTATTTCGATATTTAGCGCGATTTGCTTGAATATAGCTTATAAAATTCGTTCAAAACTTTCTCTGAATCATTGAATTTTTCTTTATCAACATAGTATCATTTGTCGTTTCTATCTAGGTTTTTTTATTTGACTTTGTACTGTATTCAATCTTGATAGCATCTGAAGTTCAATATATCATCTATCTTTCAATGTTCATTGTTTTCAATAGTGATTAATCTGAGTGATTCTGAATGTTGTTCTGATAAAGAGTCTTCTGAATATGATCATAGTAGCTTTGAGCTGAACATTGAATGCAGATACTTCATGCTGACTGATAAACAAAGATGATAAAAAATACTCACTTTAGCAGTGATTTGATAAAGATTTAGCTGTTTGTCTTTCAAATCTTTGCAGAGTCTCGTTGTCTTGATGTTTCTGAAAGATAGTCAAACTCAGTCATTTACTTCATATGTGATATCTCGTCTATGTTTATTGATCTGAACTTTGATGATCAGCTTCATCTTTTTCAATTGTTGATGATTGAAGCTCAGTAGCTTTTTCATTCAAATGATAATATCATTTGTCTTTCTTGCTTCAAGTCATTCACAAGTTGTTTTGTAGTCAGTCGTATCTGAATTGAAACTCATTCAAGAATGAAATTCTTTATTGAAGTAAAAGAGAATCATTGAAGTGATCAAGAAGATATTGAAATTGTCGCTGAATTTCATCATAGATATTTATTTAATTCAGTCGTTCTGCATGTAATTGCAGTAAATTCTAAGTTCGCATTCAACGTCTTGATTGACTCATTTTGATTGATCATTGATTTCAGAATGATAAACTGTGAATAAACTAGCTGTGATTCTCAATCGTTTGCAAAGACTCTTTTACATAGTCAATATGAATTGAGAGTCTTTGTTTAAAACAATAGAACTGAGTAGATCATGCAGTCAATAAACATTTCATAGCATGATTCAAACTGTTTCTTCGACTGAAATGTCATCATCTCTTCAATGACAAAGAACATAGTGATGTTTTTTGATAAAATGATATATGATTGTGCAAATGATGTTATAGTCTTCTGACAGAAATAGTTCAGTAATGAAGTTCATAGCTATATTTTTTCAGCGTTTCTGTGAAATTGAAAGAGAATGATGAAGTTCATTGATGTTATTTCTAGAGACTTTGCTTTGTTGATAAGCATGACAGTTTCAAATGTATCATTGAATAGTAGCTCAATAATTTGATCAATAGTAAAAACGCTGAACTAGATCAATGATTCATTTATTGTCGAGATGAGAGATTGAAGATTGATCATGCACTTCTTGTAGTAATTTCGTATGCATGTTCTCAAAGATTCACAGTAGATCTTTTCTAAATAGAACGTCGTTAATGATTTTGCAGTTCTTCAGTTTAGTGATATGAAATTTGAGCTTGTTGTCGTTCATAACTTGTTTATATTCGCTGCAGAACTCATCTGTTTGATTGATCATACATACTCATTGATAGAGATTTGCTTTCAATTCAACAGATAGAACATTGACTTTATCAAGAATCAGAATAGTCTGAAAACAATCTTCAAGATGCTGAGCTGATTCAGAGATGTTCATTAAAGATATTCTGATTAAAGCATTGACTTTAGTGTTGATTTTGTCTGATTTAAAGATGATCTGAAAGTTGAACTTCAATAAAATGTTCAGATAGTTAACTTGTCATTGACTCAACTGTTTATTTTTCATGAAGATCTTCAAAGTTTGATGATCAATGAACATCTGAATGAGTAGTTCAGTGCATTTCAGCTTGAGTCATCAGTGTTTGAAGCATTGAATAATGACTAGCAATTTCTTGTCATAAATGTGATAATTGATTTCAGCGAAAATCATGCTTTTGCTGTAGAAAGTCATTGAATGAAGAACTTTCTCATCATTGTACTGAGATAGTATTTCATCTTTTACATAGTTTGAAGCGTTGATTTTCAGAATAGCTTGTCATTTGAGATTAAAGTGACGAAGTACTGAAATCAAGCTGACTTGTTTCTTTAGATTGTCAAAGACTTGAACACAGATCTCATTTCAAACAAAAGATGTATTCTTTCTAGTCAGTTGAATGAATAATTTGACTAGCTTCGAGAAGTTCTTAATGAAACGACGATAGAAGTTAACAAATTTCACGAAGTTCTGAATTTTCTTTAGATTGATCGAAGTGATTCAGCTGACTATGACTTTCACTTTGCTGAGATTCATACGAAAATCTAGTTCTGATACAATGACTTCTAGAAAGACAGTCTCTTCTACATTGAATTTGCACTTTCAAATATTCATCTGCAGTTCAGCTTCGCGTAGTCAACTCAATACTAGTTTGACGTGATCTTTATGTTTCTTTCTTGTTTTGCTATAGATGAGAATGTCATTTAGATAGACTTGACAAAAGTCATTCAGAAAGTTTCATAAAATGTCATTCATATATTGCTGAAAGAAGATCGATTTATTAGTCAGTTTGAATGATAGCATCTTGTATTTATATGCTTCTAAAGCAGTGATAAAGATGATGTAATTCTCACTATTGAGATGCATTTGAAGTTTGTTGAACATTGATATGATGTTCAATCTAGTCAGATGCTTGCAACTCAGTATTTTATCAATGATCTCTTCTATCAGCAATAAAGAATATTTATTTCTTTTGAAAATGACATTTAGCTTTCAATAGTTCATGCAGAATCAAAGATCTTCATTTGCTTTGAGAGTGAATAGAACGAGAAAGAAATAAAGAGTTTGACTGAGAGTAATGAATCTCTTCAACAGATTCTCATTTAAGTACTTTTTTATTTTCAAAAGTTTGACAGAAAACATTTAATAGACTCAATAGTGAGAAGATGTTGAATCACTGATGAGTTCAATTTTATGATCGTAGAAGCAATGAAAGAGTAGTTTATTCAATTGAGCTCAATCAAAAACATTTAGAAACTCATGATATTTCAATGACAGCTTCGCTTTAATATCTTTCAAATTCTGAGTCATCTCATTGATTGAAGAGACATTTAGAGCGTTCAAATTGCACTGAGTATTTCTATTGATGTTCATCATGAATAAAGCAAAGACTTTGATCTTGTTTTTCTTTGAATGATTTAACAGTGTTTTGAATGAAGTGACATTTATGCTTTGAATCAAGAATGACTCTTTCTGAGCAGTGATTGAAACAAGTCATTTGAGCATTATAGAAATCTTAGTCTGAGTAATTGAAAAGAGCGAAGTTGATCGCGATCAACTTGAATGCTTTGAATTGAGCGAAATTGAAAAAATTGAAATAGAAGTATTCAATTGATTTGAAAAAACAATGACGTCGTTCTGCATATTCAGTAATATTTCGTTTTTATTCATTCAGAACTTACTCAATATGACTTCATGATGATCAATATCAGCTATCAACATTGATACAGTCAATTTCTTATGACTTTCGATGATGAGATTGAGTAGAATTTTATGAGTGATTATCTTCTTAAATATCTTTTCATCATAATCTCTTATTAGCTTCTCTTTTGTCAGTGATATAGGTTGAATTTTCAGTTTCTTGCATACTTTATTGACTAGATTGAAATGTATGATCATATAAACGACTGAATCACTGTCTATTAAAGAACAAAGATTGAAAGATTGTTTCTAAGAAATGAGATGAGCATCAATTAGAAACGACTTTTCAAAGTAATTTTCTTTCAATAGAATTTCATCTAGTTTGCACAAAGATATAATTTCTATTTCTTTAATGACTTTTGAAGAGATGATTAGTTTTTTGAATTGAAATCAAAATTGAAATTGAAATCGAAACAATTATATTCTTTGTTCACTGCATTAATTCTAGTAGATTGATCAAGACACTCTTTAAAGTTATGATCTGATTTATGACATATGAAACAGCTTTCAACTAGAATGTCTGCTTCTTTGACGCTAGTTAAAATCGCGTCACGCGACTTTAGATGATCAGACTTCAAATGATTGAATGATTGCTGAGTGACAATAGTTGCTTTATAAAAGATAGTCTTTGAAACGTCATTAATGCGTTTGATTTTGTTCTTGATCTCTTGAATGACTCGCTGATCATTATTCAAATGAATCAGATAGAAATGAATTTCTTTTAAAGAATCAGATTGAACTAGTTGATTTACTCAAATGAATCGAAGACGAAAGTGTATTTTATCTTTCAAATCAATGATCAGTTGCTTTTCGTGATAGTCTAGATAGAAAAATAGTCGTTGAAACTGAGTATAAAACTTGCTGAATTTCTTTGATTCTTGAATCAAGTTGTAGTATTCTTTATGAAAGTTGACTTTCTTATTCAAATCATCAAACAACTGAGCTAGCTTTTTCAAAAGATCTTTGATGATTTTATAAAGATTGACATAGTCACGTTCACATCTAGCTTGAGTGATTTCAGCTGTGTCATCAAATAATCTAGAATGTATATAGCTCAATTTGACTCATTTATTAGAAAAGAGATCAACGTTGATCTCTAGTTTATTCTGAATTTTTCCGTATCAGTTCTCTTAAGTAGAGTTCTTTTCATCAGTAAACAGCGAAGAATCAGATATTTTTTGAGATCTAGAACGCTCAAAGTAGATGAAATCAGAAGAAGTGTTTTCTTTAGCTTGAAGTCTAGTCTTCAACTCTTTGATTTCGTCTTTCTGTTGTTTATCTAGCTCATAGAGTTAATCTGTTTCTTTATCAAGAACTAAGCTTCAAGTCTTTCAGATTTCATAGAACACAAGAGATATTATCATTTCAGCGAATGATTCATCATCTTCATGAAGAAATGACGCAGCACTTGATGATTTCAATGAATCAGCATCAGAAGTTTGAGAGAAATGATTTTGAAATTCTTCAAAACACTCTTCAGTAAATGAATGACTAGACATGATGAGATTTGTTTGAAAGAAGATTGAATGAATGACGATGCTTGATGATTGAAAAAGAAAGATGTATGAAATGATGTTTAATCTTTAACAAAGAAAATGAGATTTGTTTGTTGATTGATTTGATTAATTCTCTAGCAAACAACGAAGATTCTTTATTATTGAATTTATCTATTGATTTGATTCTTAAGCAATTCATGAAGATTCTTTATTGTGATTCTTGTAATTGAATGAACTTTGCATACTTAATGAGCAATAAGTAGTCTAGCAATTCAAACAGTCTCATCATTGATTTTATTCAACTCTCTAGTGTTGTTCTTGTCTTTTGATTATCATCAATCATCAGGTAAATGAATTTCTTTAAACTCATTCTGTTTAGATGAGTATGTTGAATGAGTAATGAGATCAGTATCATGTGATTAATGAATTCTTAATATAATGTCAGAATCATGTTTAAATAATACAATCAATGAAGATCAGAGTTGATAGTGCTTGATCTTTAGAAATAGCTATAACTGAATATTAAGAATACAGAAGAAGATTGATACAAAAGCTTCTATTTATGTAATGTTCAGAGACTGTGCTAAACTTAAAAGAAATGTGTTTGTGACACAAAAAGAAGATGATGTAGATGAACAAGATGTTGATGAAAGAAAAGAATGTTGAGAAAGAAAAAAGATGTTGAGTCATATCTGAGTCAAATCTGAGTCAGATCTCAATCAAATCATTGACTAGTTCTAATCATTACACAGAGTACTCGCTAGCGTGCATTGTGAATTGATTAAAGCTTTAGCCTTGTTCAGTCTTATCAATCTTGATACGCTTGTAACAATTTATAATATATGCTGAATATATATACTTCTTTGTATGTTTCAAAATTCTCTCATCAACTGATGCATTAAAGAAAAAACGACTGAAATGTCGTTGCAATTGATTAATGTTTTCAATCTTAATCTTATCATATGCTTTGCATGAGCGAAGTATATTCATATGAGCATACTTGCAATGATGAATCTCAGCACATTTGTACAATTGATGAAATGCTTTTGCATGTTTTATATCATCTTTTTTGACTAGAAACTTCAATGCAATCTTGTTAAATTTATTCACTTAATTGAAGAAGAATTGAATCTAAACATTTCATGTAGTCTGATCATGCAAAGCATATGTGTTGTTTATTTTTGACATATGTCGTGCAAATGCATCACGCATTACTGATTTATCTTCTTCATTAATTTCAGTGATTAAGTGAATGAAGTGAAGAATTCTCTTTTCATCAATTGCAGAATAAGAAAGTATATTCAAGTGATTCACTATCTTCAAAATAACAACTTTTTTTCGATTGTTTGAATGAATGATGAAGTCATCAACATCGAGATTCTTCTACATATGCTTAGCACATGCAATAAACATGCAAATCATGAATTCAACTTTTGACATGCTCATTCACATGCTATCATTCACATTTTCTTCGTCAGATCTTTCTTCTGCATTTTCTTCTTCATTCTCATCATTCTGCTCGTGATTTGCATCATCACTTTTCTCATCATCTTCAATATTTGCATTGAGAGAATCTTGAGCGAGCTGAGTTTCTTCTTAGTATATGCGTGACATATGTGAACTGCGACACTCATCTTCAAGTCATTTAGCCAACTCATTATCTTGTTCGCTCGACTTTCAGCGTCGATGCTTTCATCGTTCATCGATATTTCTTTATGCTCAGTTGATGCTGCGCATATGCACTGATGAGGCTTTGATGATCAGATGTGAATTTTATTGTGATCTCGCCTAATGCTCTTGGCATATGCTTCGCATAGGATTCGAAGCTTTTCCAACCCGACGCCAGATCTCGGATGTGCGGGGCATATGTCAATTTCAAAGTTCAACCCGACGTCAAGAATTTTTTCCAACCCCGGCTCAACTTTTCCAACCCCCCGGCCAGCTGTAACCCGCATCCGGCGTAGTCCCGCACAATCGCGAGTATCTACATAGAATTTCTTGCACTACTTCACCTTCTATACAAGCAAAGGCTCGTAAGCAATGTTTCAAAGTCGCTGCAGAGTATTCATTGATGAAGTGTAAATCTGATAATTGCATAAAGATGTGTTTTCTACAGTAGGAAGCTATCATGACTATCTACCTACGTTTTGCGGCGCAATTAGCGCTAGCCCCAACTAGGCTAGCGAGCATTGTTTCTAATTAGGAACTATGTTCCTAATTGAACGACTACTCCTCCTGCTCCTACTATTGCTCATACTATAGCTTCTATTGCTTCAACATTCATCCCCCTGGACATTTCAGCTGAAGAGAATACCGTCAACGTTGTGATTGAATGAAGATGAGCAATTCAACATGAATGCTACCTAGCTAAGTACCTTAATAGCGAGTCTGCCGCATATTACCCTGCAGTTGCCTGATTATTGTCGATCTCAATGAGAGGACCAGTATACACTTTACGACCATGAAGCAGTCAAAAGAGAAGACTGAATATCAGAACAGTTCCGTAAATAATGATGCTTCAATTCATCGTCGATGCCGAAACTTGGGCGCTCGGTGGCCAGACAACAAAGAAGATTCCAAGAATACTGTAGACGATGGCAAACAGGTTTATAAAGATTCCAGCGCGACCCAATTTGAATGAACCCCATTGAATGGCTGAATCCGGACCTTTCATACGCTTGTGAAGAATCACTCCGGCGACAACAATGAACGAAGAGTAGAATCCAACAATGATCATGGAAGTGAATGCACTGAACGCCGCATCTGATCCAATGTTTAGTAGCGCAAGCAACAGATTGATCAATGTAGTGAGACCGATCGACCATAGTGGGAGCATCGTTCTCGACACCTTTGCCTGGGTGTCAGAAACAATGGGCATATCTTTCCCTGGAGACTTACTCGACCAATATGCCGAGAACCTGGAAGGCCGTTCTCCCTTGCAAAAGCCCAAGTCATCCGGGAAGCTGTAGCGAGATACCCTATCGTTGCGCACGTCGCTGCAGCAATGAGAATGGAAGTCTGCAATCATGTTATCGCTAGATTGGCTTGCTCAACCTAAGACATTTGGGATCTGAAGCTCACCATTGCCGTTGCGCCGCTTGCAGAATTTGTGGCTCTGAGAAAAACCTCAATAACCGGATAATTAGTTGGCGTACGTAGAACCTCATCGACATTGCCCAGACAGAAAAGGACTGCAACAAGCATTCCAAAGCCAAGGCTTCCGTTTACGAGCACTGACGTTATCATGCTTTTCGGTATGATAGTCGAAGCGTTCTGTATTTCTTCCGCTGTAGATACACAATGAAGCTTAGTCGGTGTATTAAAGCGATCCTTATTTTACGTCGACTTACCCATATGGCATGCACCATCAATACCTGTGGGACGTCAGTGACCACTACTTGGAAAGTACGGGAGCTTCTCTTTACCAACAAAGGCGAACATCGGAGTTGATAACCCAATGAAGAATGACAATCCAGTTGTCTCCCAACCGCCAGAATTCTGAAAATTTGCAAAGACACTGCTTGATGTGCCATGGGGTGCCAAGTAGGCCAGAGGGATCAATATGACGAAGAAACCGACAACATGAATGATCAGTATCATGACCTCGACTTTGGGAAGGGCTCGTCCGAGATATGTGTTGAAGAAAAGAGCCACGAAAATGATGGCATAATATAATAGCGTTCCATGCCATCGTTGATATATGTATGCCGGATGATTCAGGACCAAAAGCCCTTGCACCAAAGTGCCTCCAAGATACGCGGTGCTTGCAAGTCCTACATGCCAGGAAACGACGTTCATCCAGCCAACCAGATAGGAGAGAAACTTGGAACAGCGAGGCGGAGCGAGAATAGCCACCCTTTCTACATCAATAGGGTGTCCTCGATTGGGAAAGATTAGGCCTGCTTACCAATTATATTGACCTCCCGAAAGAGGAATCCTAAGCAAAGGCGTCAGTCATCCCCGTTGTATTTAGATGGGTTGAGCAACATGGAGCCCAGCTCGGCCATGGTTAAGATCTGTGTAATACTGCCCAGCCACGCGAGTAGAGAGCCATAAACAAGACCGGAAGGACCCCCATTGGTCGGTCCAGACTGGAGAGTCCTATACGGTCAATCAGCTTAACTTGAGACACAGGAGGGATCTGGGAAATTTTCGGGCAACTAACGTGAGGGTACCTTCCCATGTGATCATTAGAGTGCATGTCAGTCCAACAACAGACATGAAACCGAAGTTTCTCTGCGAAGAAGTGGTCGCTAATGTCAGAACAAGCGCAGCATTCTCTCAGAAGCTTGGGGGAAGATAGGCAGACTCTGAATTGCTGTCGCTTCTTGAAGTGCGCCATGTTCATTTCATCTCTTGTGAGTTTTCCCTCACTTGAAGGCTCCGTCTCCGGCCTTCGCCAACCCGACGTTCCCGACGGCAGACGTTTCATAGGGTAAGAATCGTCTCTTAGAGGAATTCCGGCCATATTTGCTATAACTGCTAAAATATAGAGCACGACAAATGTTTTCTTAAAAGGATTATTCTTGTAACCAGAATATGAAAGAAGAATTCAAAATCTGGCTGGGTAGAAAATGGACATCGCAGATCAAATGTGAGAGCTACAGGATCGACAAGAATGTAAAGTATAGCCTACCCTGCAAACCCCTGCCGGAACTTTTGACATCTAATGCAAGGTTTCTTGCATGGCGGCCCCCAGGGACTGAGTTCAAACAAAAGCAGCGACGGTTTTGTGCAGCCTATTTAACGCACAGAGAATTGATGTGCAGACGGCACAGGATTGAGGTGGTTGCACGCTTCAACATATCCATGCTCCAGGGTGCCTTACTACTCTTTTGACATGCCTAAAGAGGATGCATGGCCGTTCTGGTCTTCCAGGAAAACGGTGCTCTCGAGATCTTGGTTTCTTGCTTGGCTATTCTTAAGGCATAATGTTGAAGAACATGATCACTACTTCCTTTTGAGGTTTCCGTCATTCAAGTGATCTCTAATATCACCACAAATATGTCGTCAAAGCCCATCATTGTAACGCTGGACGATTGTGGCCCTCTTGTCAACATTGCAGCATGGATTACTATGGTAGTTATGTGCCTAACGACCTTCGTTAAAGTAGGGAGCAGGCTTGATTTGACACACCAGCTGCGCAAAGATGATCTATTCATGGTCATGGCCATGGTGAGTCCGAATTCACAGCTTCGGTGTGTCTCCATCCACGGCATGGCAACAGGCTAGGACAAAAATCAAATGGCACTATGGTCAGGTTAGCGAAGCCTATTGTACTTCACAATTTTTCTTCCCCTTTCGAACTCAGTATTTCATGAAAAGCTTCAGCTTTCTCACGTTTGCTACTATGATATCATTTACCGCACTCAACAACTACACGAATCGATTTTCTCCACGGAAGGATTGATGCGGCGATCACTTGATTCGATTGTCGGCTTGATACTAATGTGAATCCAAACGTAGATGACGGCAATTGGACAGACGATAGCAGTTTCGATGCAAGTAGCACATGGTTTAGGACGACACACTTCCACACTTTCCTCTAGTCAAATTGCCGATTACGACCAAGCCGAGTATGCCTCTCAGATTCTTTATATCTCAGCAACGAGCCTGGCAAAGTTGGCGGTCTTACAATTCCTTACAACTCTTGCTCGGAAGAATCTTGGCCGTCTCGCCACAAAAGCCGTGATGGCTGCCACTCTTGTCTGGTCTCTAGTGGCAATATTGTCAATCGCTTTCCAGTGTAGTCTGCCGCATCCCTGGGCCATCACTTCAGTTCAATGCTTCGATCAGGTCAGTGAAGTCAAGTCTTTTGATATAACCATTGCTTACAGGCCTACTAGAGGGTATTTTGGATCGTGATCGGAACCTTTAACGTTGTCCTTGACGTTGCAACTGCAGTTCTACCTGTCAATCTACTCTTTGATCTTCAAGTACCTTGGAAGTCGAAGATAATCATAATGAGTGCCTTTGGCGCGCGTATCATGTAGGCTGCTGTCCTTTCATTACCTTAATGCTTAGGTCTAACGGTTTGTAGAACCATCCCCTGCATTATAACCCGTCTCATATATATCTCTGTCGCTGCACAATCAAGGGATCATACTCTCGACGACTTTAATACCGTCATAACAACACAAGTCGAAATGAATTTGAGCATTATAGTCGCCTGCATTCCCTTCTTAAAACCTTCTATGGATAGTCTACAAACTGGCTTGCTATCAAGTGAAGTCCGTACGCTGACTCCTGGTTACGCATTGGGCTCGCAATGGCAGAAAGGCCAAGGAGCTATGTCCAACGAAGATTCAGCTGGATCCAAGGCGCGGACCAAAACGCACGAAAGCAACCATCAAGTGGCTTCTACGGCCGGCGAATCTCGAAGTCGGGATTTGGAATCTAGAAGTAGTGATCGGTCGGATAAGATAATTATCCAACTATCGGGCATCGCCTCCGTTTGAACGAATATATATTATATGTGTTTGGGCAAACCCCGCGGCCCCTGGCGGTCTCCAGGGCTAAAATTTGCCCCGGAAGCCGCCCTGAGGTGCCAAGCACTCCCTCTATCTAAGCGACTGAGTCTATGGAGTGGGTGGGTGGGGCAAAAGCGTGTTTCTGGCTGAATCCTAAGGGATGGAGAAACAGGAAGAGATGATGGGGGAAACAGAAGGGGGAACGGCCTATTTATCCCCTTTTCCCTGCTTAATCTCCTTGTTCTCTAGCGGCCGGCATTGGCCGAGCCAAGCCGGCTAGCAGCCACCTTCGCTTGCCGATAGCCTCCAGTCAAGCTGGACCTTACTAACAAGGGGCTTCCTACCAGCAGCGGTCGCTATGACATGGGATATTAGCGCTTCTCAAATTTTGTCGCCGCATAGAAAGAGCAATCCAAAATGTACGGCCGGGGTTTTCTATAAAGCGGGTCTCAAGCTGGTGGCTATACTCGATAGCAGTATGTTGAGTTTACGAATCGGCCAAAATGTGAACACACTTTGGAACAATCTTATTCAGGTATGTATAGCATATTTCAACACAGTATCCCCAAGTCACTCAGGCTTCTTAAAACATAGCATTGATTATATTCTTCTGAATCCAATAAAATCAAAACGTATAACAGGTATTCCTGCGATCTGGCATTCGATATTGGCAGTACAGCCTGACCCTTGCACGAGTTCTTAATCTCGAAAAGGCGATAACAGAACGTGCCACATGATTTCATGCTCAGCCTGATATACGGTTTGCACCCCCACCAGAACCACGAGTTCTCAGCACCGGTAGTCTTCGCCAAAGTCGGTAACTGATAAAGCAAGCTACCAATCTTGGCTGGAAATTCAGGCACACCATCCCACCAATCGAGATAATACCAATCCCAGACTCAGAGCTGCGGTACTTGCCTATAACGTATGACCTCTGCGAACGACAAGGTGTGGGGCCAAACCTTCCAGCACTACGATATGATTCCCACAGGTGGCATGGAATGGAGTGGTGCACATAGAATTTTGCCCGAGTTTCATCGACTTTTGCAAGGTGGGCAATGCTGATCGCAGCATGAGGACCATTCAGAGTACTTGTATTATTGACTCGAGCTCGTTATTTAACGGATTACGATACATGGTATGTTACAGTATGTAGTTGAATACCGACTTGGGTGACAGTACTAGATACCAATCCAGTTAGATCACCTAGCTGATGCCCGAGGGGCCACAGACAGTTGACCCGTTCCGCAACTGTCTCACATACACAACTGCAAGGCTACAATAGTATGTGTATGTCGATGGAGTCCAGTTTCCTTTCAATCGGATCAAGCCCCGGCGTGGCATTGCGACTACTGCATAACACATTGTTCAGTCCATGCCGCAATCTCCTCCTCTGCCTGCCCTTGACCTGCAGTAGCAGCATTTAATTAATTGAAAACCTCCGAAATCCTTCAGCTGTGCCCGTTCCCACCACCACGAACGTTCCTACGCACAGGCCAACCAGGTAGATCTGCAGACCTCGTTATCATGCGCGATTAGCTATGCGGCTTCCGTCAGCGAACGGAAGCCAATGATTTACTTCGTCTGCCCCCCAACCCCAATAACATTTGGGGGTTGGAAACGTCTGTGCATGGGCTACGCCGCTTCTCTTTTAGGAATTCCTTCGTGCTACGGAATACTGACAACCTCTTGAGCCAGTAGAGACCTCGAACGGCTTCGGAGAACTAATAAAAGCCTCCCATGCGGCCCGTTCTAGTGTCTCCGCGAACCCATACATACCTGATACCTTACCTTACTGCATGACAGATCCGCATAACGCAAGACAGAATTAGGCTACGAATTTGTATATCGAATGACGTTCTTCTCTGTTCACATTCATGTGATTCATGCCGATCGGAGATTTAAAATCCTACAGCCTCAACGGAATCGAGGCACAGAATATTCACTCCGTAGCATGGTAGGCTTGCAGGCAATGGGAAGCTGATATGCAAGCCGCCCTTTCTGCGCATTCGCCAGAGCAGATTGAGGCGAGGCTATACTTCCATCTTCAACACCTTGATGCATGAATTTAACAAAGACCCAGGACAATTTGCCTAAAAAGGAAAAAAGGACCACTACCGAATTGAAAGACCTCGAGAACACTTCACACCACTTTTTTTTGAATGCTTGAGTGATGACGGTGCTCCTGATAAGCTGTCGATAGCTTTCAAAAGCCTTGGGCGATAGAGTACGTTCAGTATACCGGCCCCAGGAGTTAATCACGCTCCTATTGGTTCGGGTTCCGTCATTGGAATCTTATAGAGCAGCGAACCCCTGTGTAACATTGTTTAACAATGCTACGCTCCTCATTTAAGCTTGTGCAAGAGCATGAGACAGCGAGAGACAGGTGACAGTTAGTACTTTGAATAATTCATTGTTTCCATGATGTAATTTCTTTTTTCTACCTACTGTAATTAGGGAACATTTCCGCGTTCTAGGTTGTCTTCCCTCTTGCTCTCCACGTCAAGGACGCCAGGTTTTTTCTTACTTTCGAGGAAGCACTGGAGAATATCGAGCCCAGTGCTTTGTGGTATGACTAAGTAAATCACAGATCAGAGTCGTAATATGTAGCGTCACAGTGAGAAGCGACATGCAGACCATGCTTCTTGACTGTAGATTGCCCTATCGAATACGCCCTCGAACGACCAATTCACCATTACCTTCCCCATCATTGAGAACTACCATCATCCCATCACCGTCCCATTCCAATCGCTAACATCTTCACCCCCATTAAAGTTTCTTCCACACGACCAAAACTCGTAAAGAAAAACAGCCTTTTGTTATGAAAACTCCGAACCTTCCCAGTCAGGCGTGTTATGCTCCTACAGTACTCCACCAGCATCGAGCATCGCTGTCTATGGAAATATACTACGTCCCCTTACCCAGCGTACGAACTTCCCTCCAGCCAAACCATACGCAAACAGCAGTATCATGACAAAACACCCCGATGCTGCCTTCCAGGTGCGCCGGACGCCACTCCACTCTCAAAAATACCGCTGCACAGCGTGTGGCATTATTCTTCCTCTTTCATCCTCCGTTACAAATGTCCGACAATCAGCTTTGCCAGCGCTTGTCCGCACTGCGATATCATGCTCATGATCTAACGGTTGTGCAATCTGAACAGTCTGCACCACGGGATGCTCGACGTGGTTTTATTTACTCGATTTTTGATGGCGCTTCTGTAGATAGTGTATGTAGATACCTCGTCATTGCTCTGATATTGGAAATGTCTTCACGTCGCTAGCTCTTTATTACTGCGTTTGCTCTTTTCTTTGAGAGAACATCTAGAGATTCTCTTCTCGATTGCTCGTTTGCGGTTCATATAGGTGAATTCAGGCGTCGACTTTTGAGATTTCATACGCGGAGACGCTTTCGTCGTGCCTTGTCATCATTTTCTTCAAAGCCGATCTTGTTCTCCTTTTTGTTTCTCTTCTTCGTATTAAGCCCACATTCTCCACCACTTCAGACCTCCCCTCGCACCGTACTTTCCACCCTCAGTTATTCTAGCCCTACTCTTGAGTTAGCTCTTCTTGAGTTAGCTCTTCGTGCTTAGCCACTAATACAATGAATACGGCAGACCTGCATGGATGAAAGATAAATGCTTCGACTCTTCCGTTTCATTCCTCTCTTCGCGTCTTCAGCGATTCTATTCCCGAGTCAGCCTTCTGTTCACCTGCTACAACAATGACGGCAACAAACCTGTCGAAAGAAAAGACAAGTCCTTCGATTCTTCCATGTTTCATTCCTCTCTCAGCCTCCAGTAATCCTACTCTCGAGTCAGCTCGCCTATTTACATGCTACCATAATGACGAAAGCAGCAAACCTGCCTGCAAAAAGAATAAAAGTGACTGTGTCGCAGCATAAACCATAGCGAGGAAGAAACATGCTTCTTTTTCGTCGACTCGATGCGACGAGTGATGCAAAGAGCTGCTGCGTGTTTTAATTTGAGCTTTTCTTTCAACAAAAGAAGTGGGATAGGAGCAACTTACGCCGTATGCTTCTTTTTCCTTGGCTCTGAGTCAATAGACTGTGGATGGCAAAAAGTCGTTGCTGGGTCTAAGCTACACATGTATATGCGTAATATCCAACCCATTCTTCCCGGTCAAATCAACTAGAAATGCCAGATTGTGTGTATCCTATCACGTCCTCTGAGCGAGCTAACTAAGCAAGTCAGATTGTGCGTGCTAATCACCTCCCCTGAACGAGCCAAGCTAGGCAAGCCAGATTATCTTTTCCATATCACTTCCCCCCCACCCCGGTCGTTTCAACTAGAAATGCCAGATTATGCCTTCCTAACCACGGCCTCTGGGCAAGCTAACTAAGCAAGCCAGATTGTTACGATCCTATCACTTCCCCTGGTCACGTCGAATAGAGATGCCAGATTGTAACGTCCTATCACATCCCCTGAGCTAACTGAACAAGTCAGATTGTACGAGTTCCTATCACTTCTTTCTGGTCAGATCAACTAGAAATGCCAGATTATGCTTTCCTATCACGGCCCCTGGGCAAGCCAATTAAGCAAGCCAGATTATTAGCAATCCGTTTGTGCCACCACCCCGTGTCAACGTTTTTAACCTGCCCGCCAGGAATGCACTGATGTGTGTTAGTCATGGCGGTCTAGTGTGAATTTGCATGGATAAAGGGGCAGGTACTTACGAGATATGGTAAAGTGTGTAAAGATCTATCTTATAGAGTAGGTAAGATAGTATGTGCGAGGCTTAGGTTGTGGAGTAATAGAACGGAAAGTGGTTTAACTTGAGGGTTAGGTGAGGAGTGTTGAGGTTTTGGTATTGAGCTGTCATATGTCAGCTCGACGTGTAAAGCTTAAGTTTTATGAATCAAGCTGCTTGCTCGACAAATGGATTACATATTTTGTTGCAGCAGCAGATAACGAGGTTAATAGTGTGTAGCAGGATGTGAGGTAGGTTAGAATAGGCTGGGGTAGGATGAGGTGATGCAAGGAAAGATGAGGTAGGGGTTGGTGAGGTGAGAAAGAAAGAATGTCGCGTACTGTAATACAACTGAATTTAAAGATATGAGCTGAAGGTAGTGTGCATAATCTCGAAATCTCACCTAAGACGCTCAAGAAGCTTTAAATGCAGATGTAAGTAACCTGTGTGCTATGCAGTAAACCATGCTATAGAAGTTAGTAAAAAAACCCCTCCAAGAAAGCAAAGCAAGCTGGCTTCGAAAAGACCAAGGGGGCTAACAGAAAAGAGTTATAAAAGTCTGAGTCCACTGATTTTAAACAAGAACACTATTTTGTTTTGTTTCTTGTTGTGATGAGAATTTGAAGAAGCGCTGTTGTCTACATTACCTGCTTGTTCCACGCTCTCTCTCCTCGACTTTTACAAAGCAAAATGCTCGTCGTCTAGTAGTAATCGAGACCCAAAACCCGATGACCGTCTTCTTTTGATCAATGTCTTGATGCAAAAGAAGATAAAAATCTTGAGTGCTGTTTTCAATACTAAGTAGATGAGTTGAGGAAAACTGGAAAGAAAGAGGTCAGGTGAAGTTAAAAAGGGAGCAAACATAAACGGGCTTTGGCGCGTCCGGATTAAGAAGTCTGCAAAAGTGTGTTAAGAAGTTTATTTTTTCCCTGTTTAGCGCGTATGTTGGAAGGTTCAAAGCACTTCGGCGTTTTTTTGGTGTTGACCGGGCATCGATTGGGTCCTGCAGTACAGTAGAACGAGACAGAGATTTCGACAATGGGAAGCAAGTTCGAAGGATCAAATGAGGTATAAAATCATGCCTGAATATCTTGTGGATGAAAATGAACCGCTCCATATTCTTGAAAGCTTTATAAAGAGAACGACTACCGTCTACCTCCTCACCTGCTTTCTTCGTCTTGTTCTCTGTTTCTCTATCCTTTGATCTAACCACCCACTTAAGCTTCTGGTCCGTATCCGCAACCACCAACCCCTCTTCTTCTCTTCCCATCATATTTCATATTTCAGCCTTCCCTAGATCTACTCTCCCTATCCAGCTGGTCCCCGCATATCTCGCATCTGGCCCTTCCTCCCCACACTTATTTGCAACCACTATTATTACCTCTTTCCCCATATCTTTGACCAGCGGTTGCAGTCGCTTCAACCAGTATCTCAGTATATTCATATCTGGTTCTTTGGGTGCGGAGCTGAGGTAAGAAGGTTCCTTATTTGTGAGCCAAGCCATGCTGAGGAGGAGCATGTCGGTACGAGATGTGAGGGCATGGGTAGAGAATTCGTAGGCGGAGTAATCGGCGAGGAATTTGCGGGGGTTGAGGTCCATACAGACATCAAAGGTTGCATTTATATCGCCGCTAGGATCAGTCGACGGGAGGGGAAGAGGCGTTGTGAGTCAGCCGGTTGGCGATTCTTGCGTCCAAGTCTCGTCGGTGTAGTATAAGTGCGTTTTGCGATAGTGTGCAAGAATTTCGCTCGCGAAAAAAAAGCCAGATAATAATGAAGTTGTAGACAATGAGAGAGTAAGATGAAACAAGTTCAAAGTAGTTGACTGTGACAATACAATGCAGATGAGCAGCAGTTGATCTGATTCATTGAAAGAAGATATCTGTCGCTGTGAATTCGAGATAGGGTTAGGCCTGCCGTCGGGTCCGGGTTGCCCAACCCAACTCGAGTCGGGTTCCGGGTTGGGGTTGGGTTCAATACTCTCAACCCAACCTGACCGGGTCAAGTCAGACCATGAGCCCAACTCGGTCAACCCAATGGGTTAAGAGAAAAGCATGTAGGATAATCAGATTTAATCTTCGCCTTCAGGATTCGAACAGCGAACCCTTTCTTTGCAGTGTTTATCTTCCCGTGACCTTGAAATCCCGGAGAATTGATATTTCCCCCCCGACGTACATTGAAGGGATCAGCGAGGATATTGTAATTGGAAGGTCCAGCTGCCTTGCGACGGGGAGGTCTTCGTATTGTTACTGTATCTATCTAATAGAGATGGAGGTTCAGGCTCCCCCACGTGATCCAGATCAGTAGGAGACTGAGCTTCGGGTTCGATTAACCCTTCATCTTCACTACCATTGTCAGTTTCCTTATTCTCGTCGGTATCCTCCGACTCCCCCGAGTCCTTATTCTCGTCGATATCTACATCTTCGACTGAGGTAGGCCTGTAGTAATCAACTGACAATAGTTCTTCTTGGGTAGTATCGCTATTGACACTAATATGAGCATAATCATGGTCATCATAGTCCTCGCCCTCAATAGCAGAGACTTCATCCCATAAGACATGTGATGAGACAATAACCCTATGTCCCTCCCAAAGACGGTATTTGTTAAGCCCTTCATAGCCTAGAAAACGACATTTTACACTCTTCTCTTCGAGCTTCCGGCGAGGTCCTTCTACATGGTGATAGGTCAAGCAGCCGAAGAGGTGTAAATTCCCTATATCCGGCTTATTTCCGTACCAGGCCTCGAAAGGAGTCTTATTGTGAAGGAGGTAGTTGGACTTCTATTCTTCAAATAGGTCACAGTATTGATTGCTTCGCCTCATAAGGTAGGAGGCAATTTGGATTCGGCGAGGATAGCACGCGCTCGCTCAAAAAGAGTACGAAAGCAACGTTCAGCTACCCCATTTTGACTAGGATTGTAAGGTGCAGTCGGCTCCCACTTTGTCCCAAACTCTTCTAGAAGCTCGATCGTCCGATAACCAGCAAATTCCCCTCCGTTATCTGAGCGGAGGCGTTGTACCGGGTTACCTTCGGTCTTCATAGTGTTTAGATAGTTGCGAAGAACTTCCTTGAGTTCTGGTTTCCGCTTTTATGGGTGCACGGTGGTGAAATCTGTATAGTTACCAGTCATAGCAGCAATATATCTGGCTCTCCCTAGGGTAGTAGGTAGAAGGCCTCCACCAGCGAGGCCGCAGTGAACTAGCTCCCCCTTTTTGGTAGCTCGTGTATGGGGTATCCTAACGTTGTTCCGATGTTGCTTGCCCTTGGCACATGACTCACAAATCTCTTCTGGAGACTCGTGTATTTGCATGCTATCAGCCGCTTTAACATCTAATCCAGTACTTATTCCAGCGAGTTTCTCAACGTCAGTCATGTTCAGATGAGCCAGACGACAGTAGTGCTGTTGGTAGCCTGAACGGCCTGGGGTCGTACAGGTTCCATAGGTTCGGAGGTCTTTCTAGCGGTGATGTTCCATAGGCCCTCCAGCTTTAGTACAGAAGTAATCTCTATTACCCAAGTATCATAGTTCTGGGCTCCCTTCAACTTGGGAATACGGTATCCCTTCATGACATCCATCTTAGCAATAGTCTAGACCTTTTGGCCTGGAAGCTGTTATGGTGTTATGGTGGAGGCAGGTAGAGCTATGCCGGCGAGTACCCAAGCTATGCTATGGCGTCGACTACCTTATGTCTTTGCTAGTGTGGGCAACGGTAAGGATAGGTTCAGCCCTAACAGTGGCCCGTGCACTCCCGGAGATTTCCTAACATATCAACTATAAGTTCGTCCCTTGCGACTTGTGTCCTTTTCTTGATTTGTGATGCGGCAGGATTGTGTGAGGTTACGAGAGAGCCTGGAGCCTTATCATTAGGATGCCACGAGATGTGCCGCAGAGCCTCTTCCAACCGCAACAGGCTGTGATTGGACCGTCTAAGTAGTGGCGAGGGAGGGGCAGGTTTACAATTTTGAACACGAGCAAAGAAGCTATTTCCTAGCCTAGACTGAGACATGGATGTCTTTCCCAGTGTCCTTCCAACTCTTGACCACCGTGCTCACGACCACACGGGCGACGAGTATCATGGTCTCTCTTTGCTGACTGGAAGCTGCAAATGGGAATGTGTGAGTCCCCAAAGTTTCGCCCGCCTTGCGCAAGTAAAGCCGTGTGATAGAGCCAGATGGGCTAAGATTCTGCCAACAGTGTCAATGCACTAACACCACCACGTCAACGACCAATACCTCGAGTTGTGGCAGCTGTCCTCACGTCAGATGCAGCCAATGCACAGGCTTGAAAGACATGGCGGACCAATTAGACTTAGCTTTGAGGATATTGTACGACTTGGAATATGTCATCCAACCTGGAACCAATCTTGGTGAACCTCCTATGTGGTACTGCGTAAGTTAGGTCTGATTGAGATTTCCTGGCAAATTTTCTCTAATAATACGAACTGTCGATGCTATTCAGGCCCAAATAGCACAGCGTTGATGCCGAGATGCGTCGCTTGCAACCACGAAAAGTGCTCTAATTGCAAACTTACTTGAAGACGGGGATCAGACGCTAGACTATGTAATTTTGAGTGAACATGGTAGACGGCACCTTCCCGGGGTGCCTTTCTTTTAAAGAATTTTCTTCGTGATTACAACTGTTTTGGCCCAGGCAGAGATTCCCATGGCTTTGAGAAATTCTTTTTTGAATGCCATTAACAAGGTAGCCGCAGTGAGGAAAACAAGAACGAAGGCATAAGCTTTCCAGGACGCTCCTTTAGGCATAATTGCCATGCTGAATATTGCCTAATTGACATTAGCTTTCAGGACGCGCAAACTTGAACAATCGATTCTCATTCACTGTGCCCAGGCTCAGAGGTAAATAAATCTAGTCTTTTCAGTAACGAACACTTTACGATGAAGATTGGTGATTTACCCACCACTGTTACTCTTGTGAGTCGGCCTATATTCTTTCCTTGGAGAGTGGCCACCCGGCTTTCTGCCATTGCAGAAGCATTGACTAGCTTTAGCCATTAGTGGCCAGTTCTATGTTGCTATTGTGAATGGACCTACTCCATTCCTCATGTTGTCGAACATCTCGATTCTTTGCTGCAATGATCTTCTGAGGAATCGAAGCTCCGTCATATCCTTCTCAATACTAGCAAGATAAGATTCGCACACTTTGCGTAGGGTTTCTTGCTCCCTTACATCGAAGTATCGGATTTCGCCACTCTCGAAACTTTCCCAAGACTCGATGACCTTAACGAGTGCATTGTATAGAAGACGTAGAAGCTCTATTGTCCTTGTGTATTCACGGGTGCGACTGTACTCAGCGTCGTCGATGAGTGAAGTATCTCGTATTAATTTGTTGAAAATACTTTCTTCCTATTGAAGTCAGCGCTATTTTGGTAAACGAATAGAACGGGTTTTCTACATGGTATTTTAAACGGGTTTCGAGGGTATTGATGACATTTCCCCACTCTTTCGTGGTCTGTTTGACTCGGCAGGATAGGACTACAAGAAAATATTCCCTAGGGTTCCATATCGGATAGTCGGTCGACTTCTCTCCGCCAGTAGGAGCATCCAGGCCGTTCTCATGGTAATATTGTACCGATTCTTCGCTTCCAAAATGTGTGTCCGTGCAGCAATAAGCCGTCCAAAACCACTCGTCAATGCCAGTCACTACTACCGATATCTGCGCCTCATACAGATATTGAGATGCGTCTGGAGACAATCGATCAGGGATAAAGTCGGCGCACCGCCGAAGACCACGGGGATCAATTTTCCTCACAGAGCCTTGACGAAGTGCATAATAAGGAAGGTGAAATTCCAGAGCAAAACCGAATGACTTAATCCCCATGATTAGCTTAGAGGGACCCGAAGTAGAAAAGGGACGCACCATTGAAACTCAAAAAAACACGCGGTAAGAGGTGTAACGCTGTAGAAAATCTCGCAAAACAGGAGCTCGTAGACTGGATGCAGTCGAAACGATTGCAAGCCCACACAACGAATCCATGTTCGCAACATATCTAAACGTTCTCAACATAGGAACTATTACATGCGGCTAGGGTAATCACAAGATTCGGCGCTCAGCGCCGTCTACTAGCCTCTATTCACAGTTCAGTCATGAGGGGATAAAGATGATAGAGAAGCATGAACGTACACCTCTTAGCTGTTTCCTGTACAACTCTCCGGGGCCAAAGAGACCGGAATTTCTGCTTTTACCTTGAGGCGGATAGTCTGCATATCTGTCCCAGTTTCTAGCTGAATGTCGTGTTCCATTAATGTCTTCCCAGCCAGTATCATCCCTTCTGTCATCAAGCAGAGCCAATGGTGTGTTATGATGTGGTGAAGATGGAATATTCGACCATATTACGTTGCCAGCTGCTTCAAGGAAATTGGTGAGGGCAGTGTAATTGTATTGAAGAGGGTCCAGCCTGGAGCTTTGCTCTTTGAGAAAGGCGCTGATGATGGTTTGCCCGTGATCTGGCGCTAACCTCTTGTCTTCGAATTGGTATGCGCGCCTCTGCCTTTCTGTAAAGTTTCGATTCCACACAAACATGCGATCTTGAAAACGCCCTCTTCCAGTTTCCCAATAGCTATCTATTTTTAACGCTTTGAAAAGTATATTGACCTAAGAAGTACCATAGCAAGTTTGAAAACATTGACATGAAAAGGCGCCATGTCGACAGCCTCGCGGTTACGACAGCCTCATGCACACCTTAGATCTCTGTGGCTGAAGTCCGTGGCTGGGTAATTGGCCAATGGGAATTTCGAAGCACTGACGTTCCATTCCAAAGTCAAGGAAACATTTTGCACTGTCTAAAAGAGCAAACCCAATGTACTTGACAATAGGTTCCATATCGTTCAACAGTAAAACTCGTCGTCGTCTTGAGAGTACACCATTTGTCAAAGCCCAGCACATTACGTTGTAGAATGTGACATGGAGTCGAAGAACACTTCGTGTAAGCAAAGGATGCATGTAAATGATTTGTGTTGATGACAGAAGTAATTCGTGAGGTTCTTCTAGGGAAGTGTGGTAAAATTCCAGATTACGGTAGCAGAAAGTTACTATTAGCGTGTGCAGAAAGCTTTCGAATTCTTGACACCCCTGTTTTGTAAAGGCCATTCGACACCCCAACCCTCCGACACCTACTATCGCATCAAAAAATTCCAAACAGGCTCAAATGGGTGAAAATGAAGTTATTCAGACTTCATCGCTTATACTGACGTGTTTTCAGCTATGTATGACCGGCCCTCTACCCTCTGCCCTTCGCTTCAAAATAGTACGGCTTCTACTACTCCCCAAAGCTATCGCCGAAGAGATTCACTGTCACTTGGTTATCGTCTATAGAATTCAGAAGAATCTCTTTATGTATAACTCACCTTTTAGAACTCAATTTCGACCTAAAGAGACTCTTCGTCCCGCGGGTGTAGGCTTATAGGGTCATGATGATTTATCAGCGTATACCAGGGGCATGGCTTCGCTGGCTGGTTACCAAGTAATGATTGGTCCTACAGTAGAAGCGAGTATTTCATGACTGCTGAAAATCGAAGGGCAGGACGTCGAATGTTTAGATACAACGCGGCGTCTTCAACCTTGAGCGTGTTCGTATCCATCCGAGTCATGCGTCTCTAGATTGAAATTCCCTTGCTCTTCTGCCATTGCTTTCCAGCCTTACTATCAGAGAACTCATGAATCTTCATGTTCTGTTTAAAATTCCCGTCCTACACCTTCTGCCCATCCACCACACAATACTCAAGTGGAAACACCCACCTCCCACATCGCTTGGCCCATCTTGATACCTCTCACCTCCACGTTCAGGTTTCCAATTCGTCCCACCACCTCGTTCGCCATTGCCTCCACCATCCTCTCAAAACCATCCTCGCTTTCCCAAAGGATGACAATTGGCCTAGTTACCCCTTCAATAGTCACCTTCACGCCTAGAAGCCTGGACTTATCAGTTGACTTACCGAGCGCATGGTATGCCGCTTTTGCCTCTTTGAAAAAGCATTTTGGTGTGGCGCATTGGGCAAATAGTTTAGGAATTGCGCCAAAACCCTCATTGGAGAGGAAGAAGTGGAACACAATCTGACTCGCTTGATATGGCTCGGAGATTGTAGCTGGGGATACCAAAAACTTCGAGGTAGGGGAAGATGGGGTGTGTTTGGTTATTGCGTTAGATGCGCGTGGAGGTGTCTTGGGAGAGAGAGGTAGCTTTGTAGCTGAGATAAGCCGTCCCTCTTTTTTCTCTGGATATGAGCCGTTGAACTTTGACTTCCTGGGTCGGCCCCGGCGGCGTGGAGATGCCTGGTGTACTGAAGTGAGTTCAATGCTGGGGGATCTGTAATCGATTGGATATGAGCCGTTGAACTTTGACTTCCTGGGACGGCCCCGGCGGCGTGGAGATGCCTGGTGTACTGAAGTGAGTTCAATGCTGGGGGATCTGTAACCGATTGGTTGTAGACACGCCGCCTCGTGAAGCTTGTGGGGGGGTTGTCGACGCTTAGACTGCTGTTGAGGCGCTATAGGAGGCGTACCGGGACGCTGAGTCGGCCAGTGATAGCCTTCTATTGTGTTAAAGCTAGATGTAGGCGGTGTATGCTCGCCTCGGTTGCCTTGGGCTTCCCAGGCTTCGAATGAATTACCGAAGCTTGCCAGGCGGCGTTTCTGGGTTGGATATCGATGACCTTCAATTTTAGATTTGACGGCCCTCGCATCCCTAGTATCAGATGCTTTTAAGCCGTCTCTATCAGTTGTTCCTTTGTGAGATAGACCCACATACAAAGTCTCGGTAGTAGTTGAGTGGCAGTTTGGATTGACGGCGTTCTTTGTATTCTTCAGCGAATCATTGCTGACACCTGTGTATCTGTAAATCATGTCTAAGTCACGCAATTCTGTGTTGTCGTTCGAAATTGATGGTCTATGACGTTTCCCGTCGCTGGAAACCAGTATGGTATCAGTGAAGCCGCAATCACCACCAAGCCAGGCTTTGTAGCCACGCCAAATCCCGTTGTTTCCGTTGTTGGGCTTTGTCATCATGCAAGATCCGTCTCTTGCCCTTAATATCCATCCTTTGGTTGTCTCATTGACAAGAAAACGATCAACCAAGATCATTTCTCGGGTCCCAACGAACATGAGTTCCTTCGCAACGAACACTTCAACCACGATTTTAGACCCCTTCGTCGCACCAGGTGGCAATTCTCCATTGTGCTCTCGCATCCATAATCTTAGCATCTCAACCAATTCCGCCTCAGACCGAGCGATGACTGGAACTTGTTGACTGAATCCATGTTCTTCGAAGTTCGAAGACAGTATTGAATGAATTCGGTGCAACACTTAGCAGTCAGCATCAATTTCGAATCTATTGCACGTAATTGAGGGATCAGTAGCATTACCTAGATATCAATTCATCATCTCTAGTAGATTTATTCGTCATCTCACTAAATCTTTTGCTCTTTTGGGATTTGAGAGTATGGCCTGAATGAACTTTGTTCGCAAACTGAGCCGCACTGCCGCTATCGTCTCCACTTCCGGCGTGAATGCTAGGTGTCTGGGCCTGCTCTGGACGTTCCTCTTCTGGGGACGCAAAGGACTCGGTTCCAGGAGGACGCTGCACAATTACAGAGAATAATTGCCTCAGGAGTCCCTCGATCCTGGACAATGTCAGTGCGCTGCAATATCCGGGTTGAGAAGATCTGCCGACATACCTATCGCCGTGTCTGGGCCACTCGAGCCAAGGTCTGTAGCCTGATCTAGATTTTCGTCCCCAAAGTCTATTTCCGGCTTCCGAGTCGTACAGGTACCCGTGTGTCATGTCCTCTGTGCTTGTATGCCAACCTTGCTGGGAACTTGTTACTATGAATTGCTCAACCTCGTCGACAAGAGCGTTAGGCAGCCCTTTGGAGCTCCTATCGGTGAATCCCAACATGGAGCATATCTCCAAGATTTGGGCCATGGTTCGTTCCGCGTAAGTAGATGTGGACGTCCCCAATGAGAGCAGGGTACAGTTGATCACGGCGATAAAAAGCTTACAAAGAGTGAGCTGTAAGTATGGTTCAGAAGAATCAGCAAAGTTGATCGCAGAAACCATGAGGTGAGCTGAGGTGACATTTGAGGGGACTCGCCTTAAAGGACAGTGCTTTATGCTTTCGAACAATTTCTGAACTGTGGTATCATGCTACAGTGGCGAGCAAGACGTTTCAGAATTGGCTTTGTAGATGTGAACCTTGTTACGACAAGCTCACTGTAAGGTAATCCGAAAACCTTAGGTCTAAGGGCTTGAGTAGAGAATGACGGGGCTACAGATGCTGGTTAAACTGTTCGACTGAGTAAGTGAGATAGTAAAACCACGGTGGAAGCTACAGTTGTAACCATCTGTAAAGACCTCAATATAGTGAGTGGAGGGTGGAATGTTTGAAAGTGAAAACGGTGAACTAAATGGACACGGGATTGAGAAGGTATTACCATTGACGATAGTTACGTAATATGGATTGCATTCGACATACTGAAAACCCTTTGATGCCTCAAGCTTTACCTATTAACACCAGGATAAAATAGAAGGATATTCGAGCAGAGCTTGAATACCATACTTGAACACGCACTGACTCCACTCCCTCTCACCGCTAATCTCCAATTACTTCATCCTTGCGCTACTCAGTCCTGATCCGATTGAGTATGGTCCGAGTCTTCACTACAAATAGTGCCGGTCTCTGTATTGTATCTTATGCCCAGACTCCGCAGCCTCTCGATCTGTATCTTGTTCAGTGGGATTAATTCGAAGTTGCGTGGCAAGCGTATGAGGGCCCTGTAGGTATAAAGTCAGTCCAAGAGTCAAGCCCCAGATCCTAGATGAAAGTACTTGAGAAAGTCGAGCTTCATGTTCCGAGCTTTATCTTTCAAAGCAACCTGATCTCGATATGCTAAATTGCCATATTTGCCATCGATCTTCTTCAGCGATCCCCAGCTAGTTCCATGCTCCTCGATCAGGTTCAAGAGGGTTTCCGTTTCTACATCCGTCCATGCTTTACGAGACTGCACTTTTTTGGGCCGCTCAGCCATTCTGGTTTTGGCGCTCGAATTGACCCGCTTGTAGTTCTGAATCTGAGATTGCGAAGGAACGCTGTTGTAATTCTGCTGTGCGACAGCCTCCCCAATGTCGTCCTCTTCATCATCCTCATGTTGTTGGATTGGTCGCTCGCTCCGTCTTGGGAGTTTCTTTGGATTTTGGGTCTCCTTTGGTGAACCTGCTCTTTTCTGGGCTCGAGGTAGAGCTGCCCCAGGCTCGGCTACAGAACGCTGGTTGAGATGTGTAAAGTTACGTCTAGAACTGACGTCAATAGGCCGCATGTCTTGTTGAAAACTAATATCTCGGCTGACACTGCTCATTCGCTCTTGCTCATCTTCTTCGTCACTCAACTGGATCCCGTTGTCATTCTTTTCACGACTATTCGAAACGCCACTCTGGGTAGGAACCTGGCTATCAAAAGCGATTCGTACTGCTCCACGCTGGCGATCAATGAGACGTGGCTTTCGAGTCTCAATCGGCTGCTGCTCTGGATTCTGCAGGAGAACATGATCGGAGCTGTATCTTAGCCCTTGTGCGAGGTTCTCTTTATTTGCGTCGGCTTCGATTTGCGCTTGAGAGTTCATTATCTCTGTTGCAGTCGCTCTATCGTCTCTTTCAGACTCCGGGGATTGTGCCTTGGATAGCAGATCGTCATCGTTATGAACCTGGGGTTGAAAGCCGTCGGCCATATTGACAGGTGCAGAAGATGTGATTATTGCTTCCATGGCTTTCTTAGAAGGGGTCAAGGGCTGATTGTCTGGGCGCGCTGTTCCGGAAACGTGGATAATGGGAGGCGACAGTAGGGCGTCTTGGGCTATGAAAGGCTCCGGCCTTCTTGGAAATCGTTCCCGCAGGCGGCTTGCCGCGTATAGAAGTGTTTTGGGAGAATTGAACCTGATCCGGGCAATCAACAAACATCCGAGTAGTACAGCGAAAACCATCCGAAGCTCAGGACGCAGGGTCACTCACTTGTATACAGGCCCGTTCAATTCCCTCGCCAAAGTGGCTGGATGGCTGGATGTGTCGATCGACTCGATTGGAGCGTGAGACGGCTCCGAAGGCGATTCATCGTCGAGTACAACTTCCGGGCCGCTTTCGTCTATCACTGAATTTGTTTTAAGAATATCCTGGATTTTCAGGTCCAGCGCTATTTTGATTTTCTCAGCTCCATCTCCGTCGAATACGTTTATCTGGCGTTGTAACTCGTCCAACCGTGCCTTACTCCATGCGACAACACCGATGACAAAATCATCCCAAGAAAAATCTGCCTTTAGGCGTTCAATATCCACTAGCTTCCCTAGATCAGAAGCTTGAGGTTCCTCGAAAAAATGCTTCCGAATAAGGTCGAGTCGATGTTTTATCATATCCTCAAGTGCCTTCGGGAGTTCTTCATTGCTCGAACCCACGAAGTCCCAGCCTCTTAGTCTGTTTCTTTCCTGGTAAAAGACTTCGAACAGTATCGTGTCAGGATCGAAGTTGGCCTCGCCGATGTGACCTGTAAGTAGTACGATCGCATATTGCGTCCGCAGCTCAAGACCCAGCTTCAAGGTGTCATCTCTCAAAGCGCTGGATCCTGCATAGGATATTAAGAATTTGGGAGTTACAAAACTGTGTAGGAATGAAGCCGGAAAGACTGGCTCAAGTTCTTCGATCGCCTGATCGCTATCGAATTTTTGCGATGACCCCAAAACGGTCAAGAGCAAACTGCAGAGGTTTGCTTTCTGCAGCAAAGGATCCGGTCGCCAAGGCCCGTACGTAGTAGCTGCTGTTCTATTGCCTCGAAGCAAAGTCCGTAGAACAGCTGGACTACGAATATAGAGACTGCTGCCATAAAAATCCCTCGGTATCCGGAAGCTGTTGCAAAGGCGTCTCATATTTTTGCTTGTTCTTGACTCCGGGTCTTTGAGATCACTCCTAACAAGACCAATTGCAGCATTCGGCGTGTCAGTTGGAGCGAGCAAGCGTAACAGCTTGTCCGATGCGTCGGAAAGGTCTGGAAGCGCGTCCAGCATATCCTCCGCGTTTAAACCCAACAGCTCTTGCGCAGAACGAGATGTCCTCGCCGTAGTTCCAGAGAAAATAGAAACGTCTCCTGGCGATTTATTCTCATAGACGCTTCGTCGCTGGATATTTTTTTCTGCTTTGACATCTGGGTCTGCTTCATTCTCTGCAGATGTGGGTAGGTCGGGGTAGATGATACTGGGGTGTTCGGTAACGGTCGAAAGATCTAAAGTCGGCCATGCGTGGTTAGTGTATGCCATCCAAAAAAAGACCCAGAACTCTAGAGCCCTCGAAATCAAGTAGTTGGTGCTGAAGTCGGAAATTCAGAGGGCAGAAGCATATATGCTTTGGAGCCGAACGAGATGCTCGAGACGGGAGGACAAGTCGTCTCTGACTTACCTTGTAACGCTTTGGACCGACTGTTAGGTTTGACTTTTGTGTCAGTCCGGTTCCTGCTTTTGCTTGAGTCTCCCACGACCTCTGTAGATACTTGACGCGGTGCCCGCCTTCGATTGCTTTTACTGTTGGTTCTGCTTGCCTCACTATCGCTCACGTCATGACTTCGACTTCTTATTGCACGCATAGTGCGTTGTGGAGGACTTTGTGGCGGTATACTGCGGCTTCCGGTGGACTTTGGGGGTGACTGCGGTGTTGTGCGCCTGCTGGCAGATCGAGTGGAGATGCGGTCAGCCATTGCGGCGATATTGAATCAATAATCACGGTCAAGCGACAACTTAGAGCTGAGGATTACTCTAAAGTATTCTTCAGGCTTTACTGCGCGGTAATCAGTTGTTCCAAAACTTCTGTGTAAAAACTCAATGTTGATGTTAATGTTATGAACTTTACCTCAAACAGAGCTCGATGTTGTGACAAGGTTTATTCGCGGGAAGACTAAAGTAAGGCACCTTAGGAATCCTTACCAGCACGTGACGCCATCCATAAGCATCCCTTTCCATTTGTTACTTACAAGTGTACGGGGGCGTAGAAGCCACAGCTCACGACTAATTTTCTTGATTCCACCACTCTCTTCCGTTCAGAAAGAGCATTTCCTGTATATGAGTCTCTTCTCACCTTCTGTCTACCATATCCGGCCAGATCTATATAGAGATTCTTAGACCCACTCTGCAGGGGAGATCCTGCCTAGAAGATACACCAAAGCGCAATGAAACTACAACAGCGGCCGTCACCTCTACTGATCCTACTCCTCCCATGCCTCCACTTCACTGGTGCTATTAGATCGTCAGAACAAGTTGCAGCCTTAGCTCAGGGTAAAATCGTTGGCCCTTCTCCGAGTCTACCTGCCAACCTAGCGGTGCAGACCAATGTCGATCCTAGTCATATTGCCAAAGACGTATCTGCTGATGGAAAGGACGGTGAGATACCGGCTTCAGTGAAGAAATCTGATACCAATCTTGGCACGAAAGACGCTCCGTTAGACGGCAAGGATGGTAGGCCGCATCAAGGGCCATTCGTCGAAACAAATGCAGAGCGAGACCGGAAGAAAGCGAAGGAAAGCGGCGATGAAGAGACTGCTAGTCCATCAAAAAAGCCTGGGTCGAAAGAAGAAACAAAAGGAGCGTCATCTACGGATGGGTGGAAAATGCCTGAAACCAACGATGGCGTAATGGACGATCCAAACCGATTGGGGCCAAAAGAAGGAACAAGGGGCACAGAAGGTGGGATATCAGAGAAGAATCGAATGGGGAAGACGCAAGAAGGTACGACTGGCCTTCCGAAATCGGAAAGGAAGCCGGATCCTCCAAAAGAGGTCCCTCCGTTGCCGCATAGTGAGCAAGCAAAGCTGGGAAAAACCGATTCGAAGGATTCTGGCAAGAAAACTAAGGAAACTGGTATTGAGGACGAAGAGAAGCCGAAGGAGAAGCAACTGGGAGGGCTCGAGGTAATGCTGCTTTCCCCATGACCACTCACTAGCAATGCTAAATGCTACGATTATAGAAACCTGCCGATCTCCCCGAGAAGCCCCACGATATACCCCATCCTGTTCCACCTACCACTTCCAAGAAGGATCCACTCCAGATCAATGAGATCATAAAGTCTTTCACTCCGTCAAGCACATTACTCACCTCTGCGCCGGCCTCCCTAATACAACCTCTCCATTCCTTCCTCCTCTCTTTGTCAATGATCATATTCTCCGAAATCGGCGACAAGACCTTCCTTATCGCTGCGCTCATGGCCATGAAACATCCCCGCCTCGTGGTTTTCTCGGCCGCCTTCACTGCCCTAATCGCGATGACGATCTTATCCGCTGTGCTCGGCCATGCCGTTCCAACACTGATCCCGAAACGCTTTACCAACTTTCTCGCTGCACTTTTATTCCTTGTGTTTGGCGCAAAGATGCTAAGGGAGGGTTACAGGATCAGTCCCGACCAAGGCGTCAGTGAAGAGATGAAAGAAGTTGAGATGGAGTTAGAAGAGAAAGAAGAAATGGCCCGGAAAATGGGCCGCAGACGCCATTCAAGCAGTCCATATGCAATGGAAGCCGGCCTTGCCAACTCCCGCAAAACACGCTCCAACTCTCGACTACCTGCCCCTCCCGACTCTCCACCATCCTCCTCGGATGAGCGAAGTCCTTCGCCTAGCAGAGGGTCGGGCGCGATGAACATGTTAGCTGGCGTGAACAATCTATTCTCGTTGCTACTAAGTCCGGCATGGGTTCAAACCTTCATAATGACTTTCCTTGGAGAATGGGGAGATCGAAGCCAGATTGCCACAATTGCAATGGCAGCAGGCCAGGACTACTGGTGGGTCACAGGCGGAGCGGTCAGTGGACATGCATTATGTACGGCCATTGCAGTTATTGGCGGCAGGGCGATCGCGGGCAGGGTCAGTTTGAGAATGAGTAAGTACAAAGACCCCACATGGATTAGGCTAGATGTGCTGACAATTTCATAGTAACCCTTGGAGGTGGTTTCGCATTCCTGGTGTTTGGCATCATATATCTCTTCGAGGCAATGTATATCAAATGAAATGGGGTTTCCAATTGATGTGGAACATAGACTATGTCCTATGTAGGTTCATCCGTTAGGCGCAACCAGGCGTTTTACGATGAGAATGGCAGTATATATGTTTGCATGGATATGTCAGGGTTATGGTCGGGAACAGTATTTGAAGGGAATAATCTATGACCGTTTCCATTATCGTCGTATTCAATCGATGGCTACAGAAATTGCGTCCTCCGCTCCACATATCCTCATCAACCCTCCCACGGGCCCTTGCAACTAAGCCCCTCACAACGAAGAACTCTCCCCATACTTCAACTTCGTAACCAGCTTCCCCGTATTACTCCCCTCAAACAACTTCATCCACGTCCTCGGAATATCCTCAAAGCTCGTCTCCACAATTGTCTCACTTTCATCCCCAATCCTAATCTTCCCCTCCTTATACGCCGCAATCAACTCCCTCGTAGCCTCGGCGAACTTGGGCGCAAAGTCAAAGATAATGAACCCGCGGATTTCGATTCTCATCACAATGATCTCGCCCCAGTTCCGCAGCCCCGTGGGCTGACTCGTATTGTAGTTCGACACAGCGCCGCAGGCTGCGACGCGGCCGTGGCGGGCCATGCGCGTGAGCATGAGGTCGAGGATCTCGCCGCCGACGTTGTCGAAGTAGACCTCGACGTAGCCCTCGGTAGCTTTGATGAGCTCTTTCTTGAACTCTGGTTTTTTGTAGTTCACGCAAATGTCCGCACCCAAGCTTTCCACCCACCTGCACTTGTCGTCACTCCCCGCGATTCCAATCACCCGCTTGCACCCTAGCATGTTCTTCGCAATCTGCACCACCATGCTCCCCGTCGCGCCCGCCGCGCCACTGACCACCACCGTGTCCCCGGGCCCCGCCCTCACAATGTCCCGGATCCCGTACAGCGCCGTCAAGCCCGTGAACCCCAGCGCCCCTAGAAATTGCGTCGGTTTCACGCCCAGGTTATCGGCCACGGGACTGCACTCTTTGGCATCCGTAACCATGTACTCCTTCCACCCGGCATTCGCACTGACCAACATCCCCTTCTTGAATCCCTCAGCCGTCGATTCGAGCACTTCGGATATCGCGCGTGCTCTCATGACTTCGCCTTCGCTGACGGGCGGGACGTACATGCGGTCGGCCTTGACGTATTTGGAGATCCAGCCGCGCTGGGCGGGGTCGTTGGAGAAGTAGAGGGTTTTGAGGAAAACTTGGTTGGGTTTTAGGGAGGGGATTGAGGCGGTGGATTGGGTGAAGGTTGGGCTTGGGCCGGAGAGGGAGACGAGGTCGGTGGGTTTGTTGGTGAGGACCCATTGGCGGGTGGTAGTTGGGAGTGTCATGGTGGAGGGTTTTCTTGGAGGATGCTTGGGAGGATCGAGGGGGTGGAAGAGGGTTGAAATGAGAGATTGGACAGCATTGTGCGGAACTTTTCTATTATGCGATTGGCGACGCTGCGGAGACCGAGGTTGAGGGGGTGAGGGGTTTCCCAAGCGGTTTTTCCTTTTCCTGCGACAGGCACATCTATCTACTTCTACACGGACGAGCACCTACACGAGCATCTACCTACCTATCTACCTAACTGTATCTAGCCTATCTCCTAGATCTACCTATCTACTAGAGCGACCGTTGCACGTGTTCGTTGTCTGCTCACCCTGTTGCTTCTACGAAGCTCCCTATACCGCACCTGTACCCTATCCCTCGACACCGTCAATATTATTGCAAAGCCCAGCCGCCATCTTACATACTTTCGGTAAAGACAAGAAATAGAGGGTGTAGGTCTGACTACCTTAGTCATTTAAAGCTTATGATGGTGCACTGGAACTTTCGAATAGCTGGTGGCGGCGAAATAGCTTCAAGTGGAGCTGAGTATGAAGCAGTTTTGGTTCACCTTGGATGTTTTGTGTTAGAGGTTTGCCGCGATCAGGAAACCATTCAGAAGTAATCAACATATCAATGAGTCATTCTTGGCGAAACCATTCGTCCTGAAGAAGCTTCTTAGCAGTAGGTCGATCCCTTGGATCGAACTTCATGATCTTGCAGATAAATGTTCTGTCTTCTGTTGAAAGCTCCTTGTCTTCTGATAGGTGAAAGGGTTTTTGAAGTTTGTGCTCGTTGACGAGGTTAATGACGGCTGTGAGGAAGCCGAGGCTTTCGTCATCGGCAATTTCTTCATAGCTTAAAGGTACTGGTCCAAAGATGCTCACTTGCTTGATGAGTACTTGCAGAGGATATTCATCACTTTCGAAGGGAACTTCGGTTGGCTTGAATATGTGCCAATTTTTGCCCCAGATGAGGCTAATCAGCTAAGGGGAGATAAGAACAGAGATTTCGGAATTAATGGCTCTGATCACTCACAGTTGCTCCAAAAGACCAGATGTCGGTCGACGCCTTCCAGCGTAGATTTAGCATTGCCTCGGGACTGCGAAATATTGCTGCTCCGATGATATGACCTTCCTCAGATGAGCTCGCGTTTGGATCGACCATGAAAGCGTCGCCACAGTCGCCAAGCTGTACTTCGCTGAAGCGATCCGCTGCAGTGCCGTAGTTGACAAGAATGTTGTCAGGCTTGACGTCTGCAGATCAATTAGAAACGATGTCAGGTTTCGTCTGAGCGCTTTGCACAATACCGGTGTGAACATAACCACGACTGTGTAACGCTTCGAAGCAGAAAGATGTTGTAAGGTCTCCAAGATTTCAACCACCACCGCAAAGGGTCCAAAGTTGTGAGCCGCACGAAACGGCGTGGGCCAGTTGTTCATGAGACTTTCAAAATAAACATGAAATGGTGTTGCAGGCACTTATGAGATACGGCAAACAATTTCATTCTCTCACTAGCTAAACCTTCTTCCTTCCGTCTTACCTCACTTGTTTACAAGATTAATATCGAGAGTGGCGCAACTTACCATAACATTCACTCATAACTTGCCTATTCGAGTAGCACCTGCTTTCATACTTCACCAGCAACGCAGCCAATATTGGCACCTTTCGTAATCAAAACGATCATAACCTTGCCACGTCACGCTGTCGGCGGCGGAGACTGCATAATCTACGGACCGTTTCGATCCTTTCTTTACAGCTTGGGGCTCGGATAGAGAGGAGATCCAAAAGTTGAGAACAATGGAGCAACTTGACCAGGGCATACCGTAAGTCATTTCTCTATCATACCACTGTATTTGTGTGGCCGTCCACAGCATGATCCTTACTTGAGCCTTTCGCAGCTTCCTTTGGGGATCTCTCATTGCTGCGCGGATCGGTCCAGAAAAGCAATGCTTCAACATTCACATGGATGTCGTGTGTCAAGCCTCGGATTTCTTCAATGCAGCCTGCAAAGGCAACTTCAAGGAAGCAGACGGCGTTGTTGATCTCCCCGAACAGGATCCGGAAGTCTTCAAATACTTCATCCACTGGCTGTACACCGGCAAAATCAGAGGGTACTATTACCCACCTTCTATCAAGCCTACTTTTGAAGACCTAAAGATAGCTGTGAACAAAGAATTGGAGTTCCGAAACCTATCCGATTTACATGAACTCGAAGATGATAATCCCCATGGTTTAGCTCTCAATCTAGCGAACTATCGCGATGTTCCTTTTCACACTGCCGTTGCCCTATACATCTTAGCCGACGTTCTTCAAGTGCACGGGTTGAAGGATCAAGTGGTCACCACACTGGTGGATATATATGGCTATACTGATCTCAAAAATCGCACTGGAACAACCCTGTTCTTTTGGACTGCAGGGACTAATTTAGACTTCCGTAAGCCGGAATGGCTCTTAGGCCCGACCAAAGGTATTAACATGGCATGGAAGATGCTGCCGAAAGGTTGTAATCTTCGGAGATTACTTGTGGTGCTTTTTTGTGATAATTCATGGAGTTTCGGAAATCAGGACGATGGAGAATCTTTCGAACCGGAATTTAAGGATGAGGCGTTTCGTGTAATGGCTGGCCGATGGTTCGACGAAAGAGGAACAACAGATTGGTTAGGAGGTAACATCTGCAAACTTCATGATCATGATGTCGTATGTCTACTACCATCGGCCGATTCTTTCAAGGGTACAATATTTCCGGATCACGAGTACCTTGACTGAGATGAGAACCAACTCCAAAATCTACACGATACGTTCTTCTTTTTGTTTAGTACGAAGAGGGCTGCCACGGCTTCCAGATATGTGCCTAGGGTTTTTACCATCGCGAAGTACCTACCGCATGTATCTACCAAGTCACCTCGAATTATCAGTATGGTTCCGGCACGTAAGTTTACAGATATTTCGTTGCAGCAAATCGATCCTACTGACGGTGTAACAGCCCTTCATGAGAAGCATCACAGGTTTTTTAGTATTCAGGAAACTGTCGCTGGCCCAAAAACTCTGTCGAGACAGCTCTTGAAAGCGGCATCTGGCTATATCGAATTTTACATCATGGACTGATCTGGCCATCTGTTATTTAGTCATGCTGCCGCTTGGCCTGGTACTACGCTTTCGCCTGGTGCTATTACTTCGTCTTGTTCCATAGTCTTTACCTGTACTATACACAACATATCAGCTATACGAACCTTGAAACGATCATCACCGCTAACCCTGCTGATACCGAACCCCCTATTCAAAGGCAAGCGCTTTCTCTTCTTTGTGCCACAAAAACATATGATGATGCCTCACAAACACAGTCACGGAACTTTGAACTTTTGTGAGAAAGAAGTAAGAATGGCATTCAGATGCGAGTGCGTGACATTATTGCTACTGCTGTCGCATGCGTGCATCGTGAAAATTGACTGACTATGAGAGAATTCTAGAGACTGCGGTTTCTCAACTCGCGAGAAACTTGAGACTAGTGAATATCAAACGAACGAAGTTTGATTCCCCGTTCGGTCTTACGATTTACAGCTCTTTCGGGGAAGTATCAGTCTTCCCATGTGTCTCTGCTCCTATCTCTGCACTCAAGTGGCCCTGCCTCACCCCTGCCCCTTTATCTGTCCTCAACGCTTTCACCTCGACTCTCAAGCTTGACTCTCACAGTCTTCACCCCCTGCATCAGTTTCTCTGCCTGCTCGCTTGTACTCCTTGCGCGCATATCCGTCCTGCCATTGAAAACTGTTGGAAACAGGGAACAGTACTGTTACCCCTGTGTGGTTGGCAATCTCGCTTAGCCCTATAGGGCGCGGAAGTCAGAGTTTTCGCCTCGTTCCTCGCTGTGTAGTTCCTACTTCCTAGAGTAGTTCAATCAATACATACACACACACACGTACTCCTTCTGACCCTTATATACCAACAAAAACCTCTGACCTTGCTTGTGATCCTAGAGACGAGTCAATACGTAAATTCAAACTCAAAGCGCAGATTGTGTACCGAAGTGCATATATAATCTGGTCCGGCATCTTTGTAACGCCCAAGAGAAAACCTGAAAGACACATAATCTACACCTTAATACTATATAGATTGAAATCCATTGATAGTAGCGCGCTAGACTAAGGCCCAGGAGAACGGCTCCATTCAATACAACAGATGTATCCCAGCCAGCAACCCCATACTGCTCTCTTATGGATAGTAGGCTTCGCAGAGTTTGCTTCATCTTTCTAATGCTATAACAGAGAATGGTCTGCATCCATATCCGGATTTTGGGGGTTAGATTGCGCAGTAAAAGTACCCTGAAACTTCTGCGAACAATCGAACGAAGTAGAGATGGTAATACTAACATATGACGGCAGCATAGAAAGTTTGGACAAAGGTCGCAGTTTGGCGATCAAGCACAATGGAGATACTCTAGCAATAACACTAGCATCCCTTGCCTTTACGGATTGGGCTTACAAGTACAGAGCGCTTCTTCAGTCACGATGACTTGGCTTCTAATCTAGAAGTCGTACATCCAACTTGCTGCTAGGGGTACGTTTTTGCCAGATTTTCGAAATCGCTGCATGGAACAGATAACTAAGAGAAAATACAATCCTAATTTCCGTCTCCACGTACACTCTTGACTCGCCAAGAAAATCAATTGCTAAGTCCCAATTGAAAATCTGGAAAACGAACATTCTTTTACTGAAATACAATCTGATGCTCTAGATTGCGATCGCCAGGTTGCACAGCTTTCCCCGGAGATTCGGATCGCCTGTTCTTGTATTTCACGGAACCACAGACGTACAGACCTGCCTGCCACAGTCTATCCATCTATACCCTCCTCAACCACCTCTTTCTTATCGTATTGGGACAGTACTCATTCACTCCATGTGAACTTGTGTATGTTGCTCGACTTTACATCTTCGATCATCCGGATAGACACCCAAGTATGGATATTCTTGGGCCATGAGTTGACGCTCTTGGAGATCTCCTTGAGATCGATGCCGAAGCATCTCTTGTAGGCCTTGAAGGTTTTATAATTCCAGACGCTCTAAACTATGAATCAGAATGCTTCTTCATCACAGGAGCTGAAGACGTTTACCTTATCCACGGTCAATTTTTCGAAATCAGTCACGAACCGATTGACCTCATTCTCTGACAGGACACGGTCACGGTCTTGCTTACAATATTCCTCAAAGCTTACTCCGCCTAGTTTTCCACCGGTCATCCAGACTATGGTCCCTTCCGGCCCGATGCCCATAACAAAAATACGAGCAAAAGAGACTCGAATGTTTGGGAGCTCGTTGGGAAACACTTCCTTCGCTATCTCTTCCTCAGCAGCAAGCAACAAATCGCTAAGCTCCACGCGGATTAAGGTCGTCCTTGTCTCCTTGGTGGCCACTTCTTTTGCTTCGTTGTACGCCTGCCTAAGAGATGCCCAAGGAGTATCCCCTACTGTCTCAATGGTCGGATGAATGATCCCTTGGATTTCGTCCCCTGATGCAAGCTCCTTCGCCATCTCCGCCTTTGGCGATGCAAGTACGAATAGTAAGCTTGCTACGAAGTTCTCCGACATCCAGACCCCAGCAGGTAGTTCGGAAGGTATCTCCAGTCGTTTAATTACGACTTCTTCCACCTTCACAGCCTTTTCCATACGCAAATACATATGGTACGCAGCCTCGGGCCCATAGTCAAACATATGCCTAACATACTGACGAATTGAGAGTAGGGGCGACCCTACAGCCTGGTTGTCCAGTTCGTTTAAAGTCAAGAATGGCAGATACTCCTGTACAGCCAGAGCGTCCGCCTCGCTCAGCTTTAGATATGGTAGAATCTTCTCAAAGTCGGGTAGTTCCAACACGGTGAGCGTCATGCTCAGACAGTCCTCCCACTCACCATCCTGACCAATTGTAGGCATAGCTGAATAGCTGTAGTGTTCGAATGTATTAATGTTGTTGATTAGAGAATTTACTTTGCTGACAACTGGTAGTACAGTTTACTCGTAGCAGGAAATTATATCAGAACAGCGTTGATCTTACAGGTTTAAAAACATGTCACATATTTGTGTTGCGCAGCCGCAATCGGCCTTCATCACCACTAGCGCATAGGGCTTTGAGTGTTAAGCGAGATCATGTCGTTACCTGGACACCAAGGGATGAGCGAAAATCAGACAACATATGAAGTCGACTAATAGGACAAATCGCATTACGATTCAACAATTGATCCAGTATCAAAAGTCTCTTTTTGCCACGGGACTACTTGTTCAAATTAACATATGGTAAGTCGTAATAAGATGTAAAAACTGTTCACGTATACAGACACAGACAGGTCAACTATCAGGACAAGTCGCGATTTGAGTCAAAAGCGACCAATTTCAGATGTCTGATTTTTGTAGTGAGAATAGTCATTCTTCCGAGCATGTCGAAGATGGCATGCAACAAGGTCTGAAGATCACTCACTTATACAGACAGCACGACTACCAAGACAAGTTGTCGTCCGAATCAGAAGTAAGTAATCGCAGATGTTGAGTTCTTGCAGTAATACCGAACCTTCTTCTGAGCATGTCGAACATATATGAATAAACTGACAAGATGATTACTGAGTAACTGACCAGACAAGTTCTTTTTATGATTATTCTAAGATTTGTTCGTTCCGGCAACGATAAATAGTATAGTTTCAATGAATTACAGATCATGAACCACACCACCATTGATAATATGCGAATAGTTCTGGTGAAGCGAGTGCGAGCAGAGTACAAGGGTCAGTTTTCGAATCCTAACGACCGCGAATCCCTGGCAATGAAGAGCGTCTAGGATTATCGTACGACCGACGTGCGTCAGGTAGCTCATACGACAACGAAGACCATGTGCTGCATTTGATGCGAGCAGTGCTTTTTAATACCCGGCGAGAGCGGAGACAATGCATCATCTCCGCGTAGTCACAGCTCACTATCGCTTTCGTTCAGCTTGCTGACGAACGCTATCTGCAAAACAAATGACGAAAGGGTTAACACAGTCTTTAATCCTCGTGAAGAGAAGAATCCTGATAAGAGAATTCAGTACCGTTACTGCGAGATTACTTGCTGCAACCTACCAGCAGCATTGGATCAAAGCTTAGCTCGCTTGAATGCTGGATGTTATCGTCAAAGTTCAGCGATAGAGTTTTCAGCAACGCAACAAATGACTTTGTGATGATCAACGCAAAATACGGAAATTCAGGTACAAGTGAATAGGCACAATCTATAAAGTCCTCAAGTATTTCACTATTCACTCAAGAGCCATCGACGTTTCGAGTGAACATCTGTTCATTATGACGACATGACAACGCCTAGTATTCGTCGTATCCTGCAAGACCGAGTTCTGAAGCAGTCGAGTCTGATCTGCGTCTACATTTACGAGTGTGTAAGTGTTAATTTGAGATATTGAAGGTGGGCTGTTCAAGAGCTGACAAGTTGATAGAATTGTTGTATTTTGACACAAAGACTATCACTATTGTTGCGCATTATGTTTATGGTATCAAGAGAGGGAAGCACTGAACCATATACTTCTGTTTTAGAGTGCTTTTTACAAGATTGTTTCATTGTGGTTAAAAGTTCTGTGGCAATTCTCTGAATTCAGCTTTTGATCTGTATGTTATGATTCCTTCGCTCTCAGCTAATTAGAGAAAGGCGTAGAGAACACTCATCACAGTTTTCTCTTAATGAACCCCAAACCATCAAGAATCTCCCTTGATCCCCAGAGCCTCCCCAGAACCCAAAACATCCTTGATCCCATAATCAAGAGCCCTCAAACACTAGAAGACTAATCCAGACAGATACGACTAAGGTATAGTTCAACAACCGTGAAAACCATGAGGTAGAAACGGATGCAAAGAGCTGGCGAAGGATAGAGGGAAGACGGCTGTGGTGGTTTGGTAGACGGAACGTTATAAAGATGGGGTTTGAAAAAAGCCGGGGAGGAGTGGCGTGGTAAGCGGCTAGAGGGATGGCAGAAGAAGGAGGTGAACTTCCTCAGCTGACCCGGCAATCATACTCCCATCAAACCTCGATCAGCATTATTCCTTCTCAACCCTCCCTCTCATACTCCAGTCGATCCTCTCGCACTCACCCTCAATCACAAACACCATTCAACCTCTCCTCCTTCACCATTGCCCCCCCAACACCACACCTCCCACCTATCCATCACGAAACGACACACCACTGCTGCCATCTAATGAACGATATAATCATACTTCCCACTTTCAACGCACTAAGATTGGCGACTAGTTATCATCATTCTCTTGAAAGAATTCGATTTATAAAGTCGAGGGTTGGTTATAGGGGTTTTTTTACGAGGTGAGGAGGGGTGGGGTTGATTTTGAGGGATGGTAGGGGGTTTTTTGTTTTTGGGACATGGTGGGGGGTTGAGGGCTTTTGCTTGATTTTGGGGGTCCGTTTGATGTTGCGCGTACTACTTGGTCTCCTAAGCCGACTTGAAATTCCGCAACTTCGCCGGTTTTCCCCTTCGCTCCCTCCCTAGCCTTCCACGCCATATTATATCGCCGTTCCCTTACGCCTGCTCTTTAATTTTTATCCTTCCTTAGCTCTGATATTATAAGATGTCGTCGCTATTGGCGGATAGGGGGTAGATAGGGGGTTGAGCGTGTTTGTGGGTTGGTAGTATTGGGGGTGATGGAAGTGCTGCGAGTGCTGGCGGGGATGAGGATGGACTTACAGCATTACAGGACCGCAGTAGCACTGATACCAGGCACAAATTTTTTCCAACTATCCAAAGAGGCGATCCAAGACCATCCCCTTCCAACCCCTCCGACCCCTAACCCCTTTTCCTTCCTACTCAAACCCAGATCTTCCAACTGATCCCACCTTCCACTCCGGATCTCACCCTTAGCTAATCAAATTTTCTAAAAACCCAATCCCTAAGCGTTGTTCCTCCAAAAAGACATTATGATATAGCACCCGCTTGCCCCTAAACATCCGACCCTCAAACCCCCTCCTCAAACCGCCCTCATATCCTCCAGCCACCACCCTCCGGCACCCGCGCCGAAAAATGGTGCTGATCACTCGGTACTCACGCCCTGGATATCGACCTCCTTTCAACCTCGTTGCCTGCTGAATACCAAAAAACCGTAAAAAGCATCTGCGCTACCCTTCTTCGGTTGATACCATAGATGCCCAATAATGAAGAACAAAGAAGAAGAAGAAAGCAGACTCAGAAAAAAAGAAACAAAAGAAAAGAAAAGCAAAAAAAGGGGACGATTACCGAAGAAAAAAAAAAACTCATTCCCCCCCCATATACAACATCCCCTCTGCCCCAACCCAACCTAACCTCCGCACTCCGAACCTACACAAGACCCATCAAGACCCATCAAATCAAACCAAACCAACCCAAACCCAAACCCGAACACCAATCCAGAGCACCCCTAAACCAACCAGCTCACGAAAAAACGAATTTTTTTTCCCCCATAACCGTAGAACCCCTATTCTCCTAAGCGCCCCCGTTTTTTTGGGCGGGGGGGGGGTGCGTGTAAGGATGTGATCTTTAGGCAGGTTGGGTGGGTGGTTTCGAGCGGTAACAGGCGTGGGGACGGGGGGGTGGGATGGGATGGGATGGGTTGTACGAAAGGCCGGGGGGGGGGGGGGGCGGGGGGAGAATAT
>JAABUT010000625.1_pt1 | contig 52571 bp, 51 predicted proteins | sample 5559281 | NCBI WGS metagenome assembly JAABUT01 (sample SAMN10711880, study PRJNA513359) | rock metagenome | isolation source: Antarctica rocks | place: Antarctica: Victoria Land, Ricker Hills nord | collected 2016-01-04
AAGGCCTCGTCGAGCGACGCGACGGTGTGGGTGTTGAGGTGATCCATCACCAACACGATCTTTTCGTCGTCGGGATAGGAAACATCGACCAGCGCTTGCACGCAGTGCGCCCCGTCCACGCCGGTGCGCCGCGCGGTCACGCTGATCCTGTCCAACGGGCACCCGCGCCCGCCGCGCACCGGCGCACCGATCAGCAAGCGGGTGGCGACCTCGGCGCGCACGTCTTCGGGATCGTGGCAGGCGACCGGTCCGGGCGCACCGGGCAGCGGGTCGCGCACGTCACCGCGCAACTGGGTGTGCGTCTCATCCAGACAGACCGTGCGGGAAGCGATGATCATAGGGGCGGGTGTCGCGATCCAGCACGTCCGCCATGCAGGCACCGAAGGCGGCGCGCTGCTTGGGCGGGCTGCACCCACACTGCTTCAGCCACCGCGTGAGCGCGCTTTTTTCAACGTGCGCCGCACCAATGGCATCGGTGAAGCGATCCCAAAATGAACAGATGCGTTGCCCCTCGTACGGGCGTGTGCTATGCTACGCGCCAACAAGTGAAGAAACTTCGGACACTCATCACGAGCGGTGGAGGGACAGGCCCGACGAAGCCCGGCAACCTTCCTCACGAGTGAGGATGGTGCCAATGCCGCCAGCGCATCCGCGCTGGACGATGAGCGGTCCGCCGAACTCCCTACCACACTCGGAGTACGCGCGGCTGCTCGCCAGGGCAGCCGTTTTGACGTTTCTGGAGTCTTTGTAAGTGGGGAACAGGTTGGCGGAGCAGGTGGCAGAGCGATCAGACGAATTTCGGGCGGTGGCGTGGCGCGACAACGCGGTCATCCTGATTGACCAGACGCGCCTGCCGCACGAGGAGGTCTGGCTCACGCTCCGCAACCCCGATCAGGTCGCCCACGCGATCTGCACGATGCAGGTGCGCGGCGCACCCGCAATCGGCGTTGCCGGGGCCGCCGGGGTCGCGCTCGCCGCCTTCGAGTGGGACGCGTAGGACACGCGGATGCTGATGATGCACGTCGCGATGCGCGCCGAGGAACTGCGCGCATCGCGCCCCACGGCCGTCAACCTCGGCTGGGGGATCGACCGGATGCTCCGCGCCGCCCGCGCCGCTGCGCCGAATGGTCCCGCCGCCCTCCGTGCCGCGCTCGTCGCCGAAGTGCAGGCAATCGCGGAGGAGGATCGGGCGCAGAGCGAGCGGATCGCCGCCCATGGCGCGCCGCTGCTGCCTGCGGGTGGCGTCCTCACGCATTGCAACACGGGCGCGCTCGTCACGGCGGGCGGCGACGGCACGGCGCTCGCGGTCATCCATGCGGCGTGGCAGCAGGGAACTGCCCTCCATGTCTATGCGGATGAGACGCGACCCCGGTTGCAGGGCGCGCGGCTGACGATGTGGGACCTCGCACGGTGGGGCGTCCCCGCGACCCTCATTGTGGACGGCGCGGCGGCCTCCCTGATGCGGCGCGGTCTTATTCAGGCGGTGATCGTCGGGGCGGATCGCATCGCCGCGAATGGCGACACGGCGAACAAGATCGGCACGTACAGCGCCGCCCTTGCCGCCCGCGCGCACGGCATCCCGTTCTATGTTGCGGCCCCGTGCTCGACGATTGACCGCTCCGTGCCGGACGGCGACGCGATCCCAATCGAGGAGCGCGCGGCGGCGGAAGTGACGGAGATCGGCGGCGTCCGTATCGCGCCGGAGGGGGTCACCGTCGCGAACCCCGCCTTCGACATTACCCCGGCGGCGTGCATCACGGCGATCATCACGGATACGGGCATTCTGCGCCCACCGTATAGCGAGGCGATTCAAGCGGTGGCAGATCGCGAAGCTGCGATGATGCACGCGGTCTCCTGACTACTGACTAACTGACTACCGACTACTGGCTACCGGCTACTGACTACTTCAAGGAAGAAGGGCGCATGACGGACGATGGTGTGACAGGGAGCAACGGGACGCGGCGACCGCAGGAGGTTGTCGTGACCGGGTCGCTCGCGTACGATTTCATCATGGATTTCCCCGGCGACTTTCGCGACCATATCATGCCGGACAAGGTCCATGTCCTCTCGATCAGTTTCCTCGTGCCGAAGATGAAGAAGCAGCGCGGCGGCACGGCGGGCAACATGGCCTACACGCTTGCGCTCCTAGGGCAGCCGTGCTCCATCCTCGCCACGGCAGGCGCGGAGGATTTTACGTCCTATCGCGAATACCTCGAAGGTCTCGGTGTAGACACGGCCTCGATCATTGAGGTAGCGGACGATCTCACCGCCTCCTTCTACGTCACGACGGACAAGGTAAACAACTCCGTCGGCGGCTTCTACGAAGGGGCGATGCGCCGCAGCGACCTGACCAGCTTCCGCGATCTCGATCCGGCGGCGATCCGGGTCGCGCTCATCGGCCCGACGGTCCCGGAGGCGATCGCGCGCTTCCCCGGCGAGTGTCGCGATCGCGACATTCCCTTCGTCTACTCGCCCGCATGGCAGACGACCGTCATGGACGGCCCTGCGCTCGCGAACGGCCTGAAGGGTGCCGCTGTCTGCCTCGGCAGCGACTACGAGTTCGCCACGATGGTCGAGAAGACCGGGCTGTCCGAGGACGACATGCTCGCCGAGCTTGCCCCGAACGGCGCGCTCGTCAAGACGCTCGGCGGCGAGGGCAGCGTCATCCGCACGCGCGAGGCGACGTACGAAATTCCTATCGCCGCCGCCCGTGAGGTCGTGGACCCGACCGGTGGCGGTGACGCCTACTGCGCGGGTCTGCTCACGGGCATGGTGCGCGGCTGGTCGTGGGAGGTGACGGGGCGCGTCGCCGCGCTCGCCGCGACGTACGCCATCGAGTTGTACGGCCCGCAAGCGCACACCTACACCTGGGACGAGTTCACGGCGCGGTATCAGGACGCCTTCGGCGAAGGCCTGAGGCCTGAGGACTCAGGGCTGAGCACGGAAGTACAGGTTGCAGCGAGGTAACGGGGAAATGGGAGAGAGACAGGACAAGACTCAGACCTCAGTCCTGAAACGACCGGAAGGAGCATTGGGTGAGTAACACGTTCATGCAATCGGAGAAGCTCTTTTTCACCTCGGAGTCGGTGACGGAGGGCCACCCGGACAAGATGTGCGACCAGATTTCGGACGCGATCCTCGACGCGATCCTCGCGCAGGACCCGATGGCGCGTGTGGCGTGCGAATCCTCCACGACAACGGGGTTGGTCTCCGTCTTCGGTGAGATCACCACGTCCGCATATGTGGACATGCCGACGATCATCCGCGAGACGATCAAGGAGATCGGCTATACCCGCGAGGCGGACTGCCATTTCGATGGCGGCAGCGTCGGCGTGACGGTCGCCATCGGGCAGCAGTCGCCCGACATCGCGCGCGGCATCAGCCTCGATGGCGACGAGGTCGGCGCGGGCGATCAGGGCATGATGATCGGCTTCGCCTGCAACGAGACGCCGGAACTGATGCCGCTGCCGATCGCCCTGGCGCACAAGCTCGCCCGCCGTCTGACGGAAGTGCGCAAGGACGGCACGCTGACCTATCTGCGGCCGGACGGCAAGAGCCAGGTGACGATCGAGTACCAGTTCGGCAAGCCTGTGCGCGTCGATGCGGTCGTCATCTCCACGCAGCACGCGGCGGATGTTTCGCAGGAGCAGATCCACGCAGACATCAAGGAGCACGTCATCCACGCGATCATCCCGGCGGCCATGCTCGACGAGCGGACGCAGATGTATATCAACCCCACCGGTAGCTTCGTCGTCGGCGGGCCGGTCGGCGACGCGGGCCTGACGGGCCGGAAGATCATCGTCGATACGTACGGCGGCATGGCGCGGCACGGCGGCGGCGCGTTCTCCGGCAAGGACCCGACCAAGGTGGACCGCTCGGCGGCGTACGCGGCGCGCTACGTGGCGAAGAATATCGTCGCGGCGGGCCTCGCGGATCGCTTCGAAGTGCAATTGTCCTACGCTATCGGCGTGTCGAAGCCGCTCTCGATCATGGTCGAAACCTTCGGGACGGGCAAGGTTTCCGACGAGACGTTGCAGGAGCTGATCGCCGAGCACTTCAACCTGACGCCGCGCGGCATCATCCGCACGCTCGATCTGCGCCGCCCGATCTACAAGCAGACCGCCGCCTATGGGCACTTCGGTCGCGACGACCTCGATGTGCCCTGGGAGAAGACGGACAAGGCCGACGCACTGCGTTCCGCAGCGGGCGTTGCGAAACCGGAGATGGCGCTAGCGGACGACTAGAGGAAGGGGAAACCTCACCCCCTCCCCCTCTCCATTACCATAGAGAGGGGGAGGGGACGGGATTCGTAAGGGCGGTTCACGAACCGCCCTCCCCAGTTTATAACGATCACGGATGATCTGTAGACAAAGCGCCGATGATGATATAGTATCTTCTGTGGAGATTGCTCCAAAGGTGAGATTCATCGGTTTGTGGAGGTGGGAATGACGGCAACGAAGGTCGATTACGACATTGTGGACATCGGGCTGGCGGAGCAGGGGCGGATGCGCTCCGACTGGGCGGAAAATCAGATGCCGGTTCTGCAGACGATCCGCGAGCGATTCGCGAGGGAGAAGCCGCTGACAGGGATGCGCATTGCCGTCAGCCTGCATATCACGACGGAGACGGCGGTGCTCCTGCGGACGCTCAAGGCGGGCGGCGCGGAGATCGCTCTCTGCGCCTCGAACCCGCTCTCGACGCGCGACGACGTCTGCGCCACGCTCGTCGCGCACGAGGAAATCCCGGTCTACGCCTACTACGGCGAGAATGTCGAGACGTATTACCGGCACGTCGATCAGGTGCTCACGCACAAGCCGCAACTGACGATGGATGACGGTGCGGACTTGATCGTCAAATTGCACGAGTTGGGCGGCGAAACCCTCGACCGCGTCATTGGCGGCATGGAGGAGACGACGACGGGCGTCATCCGCGTGCGCTCGATGGAGCGGAATGGCATTCTCAAGTTCCCGGTCATTGCCGTGAACGACACGCCAACCAAGCACTTCTTCGACAACCGCTATGGCACCGGCCAGAACACGATCGACGGCATTCTGCGCGCGACGAATATCCTCATCGCGGGGAAGTGCTGCGTCGTCGCGGGCTTCGGCTGGGTGGGCCGGGGCATCGCCCAGCGGATGCGCGGCTTCGGCGCGAACGTCATCGTCGCCGAGGTCTCCCCGATTGCCGCGCTCGAGGCGCTGATGGAGGGCTATCGCGTCATGCCGATGGCGGACGCGGTCAAGGAGGCGGACATCATCGTCTCCGCGACGGGCGGCACCGAGATCGTCTCCAAGAAGCACTTCGCGGACCTCAAGGAAGGCGTGCTCCTCTGCAACAGTGGCCACTTCGATGTCGAGATCGACGTGAAGGGCCTGCGCGAGACGGCGGTGTCGCACAAGACCGTGCGGACCAACACCGAGGAATACCTCCTGCCGAGCGGACAGCGCGTCTACCTCCTCGCGGAGGGGCGGTTAGTCGGCCAAGCGGCGGCGGAGGCAAGCCCGGCGAGCGTGATGGACATGTCCTTCGCGGATCAGGCGCTCGCGACGGAGTGGCTCATCCAGAACCAGGACAAGCTCGAAGCGAAGGTCTACGACATCCCGACCGAACTCGACCTCGGCGTCGCGACGCTGAAGCTGGCGACGCTCGGTGTCAAGATCGACACCCTCTCCGAGCGCCAGAGCGAATACAACAACGCCTGGCAGGAAGGGACCTAAAACCGCCCGTACACCACGGCGCGATGCAACGGGAGCGGCGAAGGCTGCTCTCTTTGTTCTTTTTTCTTTTGTGTGGCGCTTCGTTGAGCCTTCGTGTCGGAAGCACGCCGGGCATAGCTGACACGACATTCGCGATGCCGGGCAAAGAAAGAGGGGAGTCGCACGCCTGCGGCTCCCCTTTCATGCACCTGTTCGGTGCGCAGATTGTCGATCCATGACGTGTGTCTGTTTACCTCACGCCCATCTCTACGCCGCCGCGACCGTCCGTCGCCGCCTCAAGACGCTGGCCGACGCGAACGAGCGCCCGACCAAGCCGCACCTTGAGCGCCACCCTCCGGCGTCGCGCGCGATTGCCCTGCTCCGCTTCCCGCAGGATCATTTCGTGCGCCGCCTTCCTCAGCCGCTCCTCGACGTACATCTGGGATACCCTCAGGTCCTGAATATCCAACATCGCGTTACACCGCTTTCTTTGCTGGGCGCAGTGGGAGGCCCACCGCGCGTGCTATCTTCGTTGTTTCTTTCGCTGCTTCGCCCGACGAAATGGCAGCGCCCGTCCTTGCGCCATCCCTGCTTCCATGGGGGAGGCGGGCTGCGTGATGCCCAACATCTGGCAGTGGCGCGCGCCCTCCGGGGCATACGTTGTGTCCATTACCGCACCGCTCCTTTCTTGAACGTGATCTGCGTCGTTCGCGTCTTCTTCGTGGCCATCTGCCACCCCTTTCTTCGTGCCCCGGCGACTGTTGCACCTGCCGGGCGGCAAAAATAAAACCGGCGGCCCCGGAATGGGGACCGCCGGCGTGGTGCCGACTGTGGCGACGGAGTGCGTCAGTCAATGACGCTCTGTACGCGGTGATCCCCCCGGAACGTGGCGATATTCGGCCAATGATTGCCGAAACCGAGTCGAGACTGCATTGCCATCGGGGACCTCCCTTCCGTCGTGTTCATGCTGCGGTATCGCCGTATGCTGGTATCCGCAACGGGTCATATCCTGTCGCATCGCCAGCATATCATCCCAAACCGGGAAGTCAACCTGTCCGAAAGAACAGGATCACTTCTCTACGAGTTCGATTCGGGGGAACGAGACGCGGTCGAACTGCGCCGCGCCGCTATCACCGAGCGCGAGGATTGTTTGAAGACACTCCTGTGTCTGCGCGCGCAGGCCCGCGACATCGACGCCGTGGCAGCGATCCGGGAAGGGGGCGAGATTGAGGAGGGCGGCGGTCCAGATTTTTCGCGCGCCCTCGCCGTTGTCGCGCGTGATGTGGAAGCAGGCGACGCTGACCTGGATGATGCCCTGCCAGAGCACGCGGATGTACCCCAGCTCGTGCAGCCACGCATGTTCGAGCGTCTCGTGGCACTGAAAGTACTCACCCGCGTTGAACTCGCGGACTGCCTGGATCAGTTCGGGTGGCGGCGGGTCGGCGCACCGGTCGGTCTCGATCAGGCGATACTTGTGATCGCGATGCTCGCCGGGCTTGGCTTCCGGTGGCTGATAGCGGGGCATCAGGCACCCGCCCCCCTCGCGAGCGGCAGGGTGATGAAGAAGGTCGTGCCCGCGCCCGGCGCGCTCTCGATCCAGATGCGCCCGTTCATCAGCGTCAGCAGCCGTCGCGTGAGCGCGAGACCCAGCCCCGTCCCTTCGTACTTGCGGGTGATCGACGTGTCGATCTGGCGGAACTCCTGCCAGATCAGCGGCTCGTCCTCCGGTTTGATGCCGATGCCCGTGTCCGTGATGGCGATTTGTGCACCACCATCGGCGTTCACCGAGGCGGCGAGGGTGATCGCGCCGCGATCCGGCGTGAATTTGTTCGCATTGGCGAGGATGTTGAGGATTACCTGGCGCATCCGGCTCGCATCTGCGTAGACTGGCGGGAAACCTGGGGGCACCGTGTAGGTGTAGGTCTGCGCCCGCTGCGTGAACAAGGACGACATGATCCGATCCACGCTGGCGAGTTCGTGCCGCAAGTCCAGCGGCTGCGGCGTCAACGTCATCTGCCCCGCCTCGACCTTTGTCAGGTCGAGCACGTCGTTAATGAGGGTCAGCAGGTGCTGCCCGCTCCGCAGGATGTCGAGGATGCTCTCGCGCCGTTCCTCCTCGTCGTCGATGATGTCATCATACAGGAGTTCCGCGAAGCCGATGATCGCGTTGAGCGGTGTGCGGAGTTCGTGGCTCATTGTGGCGAGGAAGACGCTCTTGTGCTTGTTCGCCTCCGCGAGGTCGGCGTTGAGGAGCCGCAGCTCCTCCACCTGCCCCTCGACGCGCTCGTAGAGCCGCGCGTTCGCCACTGCAACCGCTACCTGCGCCGCGACCCGCTCGACGCGGGCGGCATCGTTCGGCGTGAGACAATCTGCCTGATCACAGAGGACGGAGAGCACGCCAATTGGCTGGCCCGAGACGACGAGCGGCGCGATCACCATGTTGATCGGGTACTCCGCGATCGGGAGGCGTGGCGCAACTGGCAGCGGGCCGGAGCGACTATCTCCGATGTAGAACGACCTGCCGGACGCGAAGACCGAGCCGCGCAACGACCCGTCGATAGGCACGCGCTCGCCGCGCTGATTGCCCGCTTCCGCCGTGTCGCTGACGACGAGCAGGTGCTCCATGTCTGGCTCGATCACGGCAACCGAGGCGCGGTCGTACGCGATCATGTTGCGCAGGCTCGTGAGCACGCGGTCGAGCACCGTTGTGAGGTTCAGCGACGAACTGACCACCTGCCCGATGGCGTTGACCGCTTCCACGTCCTCGGCGCGGCGCGCGAGTTCCTCCGCCAGCCGGGCATTCTGCATCGCGACGGAGATCTGCTCCGCCACCCGCGCCGCGAGGTCGATTTCACCCTCCGTGAAGCGGTGCGGCTCTTCGGTGGCATCGACGCCGATTGAGCCAATCATCTCACCGCGCACGACAATCGGGACGATCAGGATCGACTTCGTGCCGCGCGCGCGAAAGTGATCGCGCTCCATCACCGCGACGGGGTCGGTCTCGATGTCGTGGATTGCCAGTGGGGCGAGGTGTGTCGTCAGGTAGGCGAACACCGGATTGCCGTGAACGGGGATGCGGATGCTCTCCCATGTCAGGTGTGCATTGGTCGACGAATGGGCAACCAGCGTCGCATGCGACCCGTCAGCGTGGATCATCGCGACCGCGCCCTGTGTGAAGCCGAACAGACTGAGCAGCGCATCAATCGCCGTCTGGCAGAGCGTCACGAAGTCGTGCGACGAACTGACGCTGATCGCGAGGCGGTTGAGGGTGGCGAGTTGGGCATTCTGACGGCGAAGATCCTGGTTGCTCTCCTCCATCGCCCGCCGGAGCGTCACTTCCTGCGTCACGTCGGTGATCGTGGCGAGGAGGCGGCTCATCGTGCCGTCCGCCTCCCGCACCGGCACGAATGAGAACTCCCAGAAGGCAGGTTCGTCGCCCCCGAGCGCGAACGCCTTGATCCGCAAGGGTTCCCCGACGCGCAGCACGTACCGGCACGCCGCCGCGAACCGCCGGATGTTGGGATCATCGGGCAACTCGCGCAAGCGGCGACCGATCACCGCGACCTCGCCCCACGGCGCGCCCGGCAGCGTGCGCACCGTCTCGTTCGCGGCGATGATCCGCAGGTCGCGCGCGTCCATGATGACGACGCCAATTGGCAGCAGATCGAGGACTGTGCCGGAAAGCGCATCGACGTTGCCGATGGTATGAATTGCGCCGTGTTCCGCGCTCGCGGCGGCCGATGTCCGTGTCACGCTCCACCTCTCCGCGTTTGAACGTACAATGATTGTCGCACAGCGGCGCGAGGCCGTAAACGTTCGTTCATTCTTGCGCGGGGTCGGGAAGGTGTCATGCCGCCACTCATCGCGTTAACGCTGCTCACCGTCATCCCCGCCCCGATCCGTCGCGCGCTGCGCCCGCGAGAGATGGGCGCGGCAGTCGCGTGGTACACGGCGGTCGGTTGGCTGCTCGGTGGCCTGCTCGTCGCGCTCGACAGCGGGCTGCGGCGCACCGCGCTGACCGCGCCCGTCGTCGCGGTGCTGCTCGTCGCCACGCTCGCGCTCCTGACGGGGTTCCTCCATCTCGACGGCGTGATCGATACGTGCGACGCCGCGTTCGCGCACCGCACGCCCACCGAACGCCTCGTTATCGCGCGGGACCCGCGCGCTGGGGCGTTCGGCGTCGTTGGCGTCGTGCTTGTGCTGTTGCTTAAGGGCGCGTTGCTCGCCGCTCCCCTCGGTGGTCATCGCGCGGCCACACTCCTCTGCTTCCCCGCGCTCGCGCGGCTGGCGATGGCGGGCGCAATCGTGCTCCTGCCGACTGCACGGGGCACGGCGGGCATGGGTGGCGGCGTCAAGGAGCACGCGGGCTGGTGGACGCTGCTTGCTGCGGCGATCATCGGCGTAATACCCGCCGTTGTGCTTCTTCGGTGGGATGCGGGAGCGCTCGTCGCAGGCGCGTTGATCGGTGGCGCCTGCCCCGCCCTGCTCGCCCTCCGGCGGCTCGGCGGCACGACGGGCGATGTCTACGGCGCGGTGTGCGAGTGCGCCGAAATCGGCGCGCTCATGGGTGCGGCGTTGCTCGCGTCGTGAAAGCGATTGAACCGCAAAGGCGCAAAAAGGGATTTACCACATCTGTGTTTATTCTCTGGTTCCTCCTCGCGTCCTTTGCGCCTTTGCGGTTCTATTCGTTTCGATTTAGGGGGTTGCATGGCGGGACGACTTGTGTTGGTGCTGGGTGGGGCGCGGAGCGGGAAAAGCACGTTCGCGGAGCGGTTGGCGCGCGACGCGGGCGGTGACGACGTGCTCTATGTCGCCACCGCCACCGTCACGGACGATGAGATGGCGGCGCGCATCGCCCGGCATCGCGCGGACCGCCCCGCCATATGGGAGACGATGGAACTGCCCCTCCGCGCCGGTGCGACGCTGCTCGCGCGCGACAATTTGCCACCAGTCATCCTGCTCGATTGCCTGACCCTGTTGCTTTCGACGCCCGCGTTCACCGACGAAAATCTCACCGCCGAAGCAATCGAGTCGCACGCCACGGCGGAAGTGGACGGCTTGCTCCGCTTGACCGAGCGCTATCTCGGCACGCTGATCGTCGTCTCCAACGAGGTTGGCATGGGCCTGCACCCGAACTCCGCCCTTGGTCGCTTCTATCGTGACGCCCTGGGCCGCGCCAACCAGCGTCTCGCCGCCCAGTCGGATGCAGCGTACTTGCTTGTCGCGGGCATCCCCCTCGACCTGAACAAACTCCGGGCCTCGATTCCCGAATCATTGATGCATTGACACGGAAACCTCCGAAACGTACGTTTGAGCATGTTGCATGAATCGTGAAGGAGCTTGTCCGATGAACAGTCTTTCCACTGCTGAAGCGCGCGACCAGTTCTCCGACCTCATCAACCGCGCCGCCTATGGCAAGGAGCGTATTGTCCTCACGCGCCGGGGCAAGGTGCTGGTCGCAGTCGTCCCGATTGAGGATGTCGAGTTGCTGCGCGAACTCGAAGATTGCTCCGATCTCAAGGCCGCCGAGGAGGCGCTTGAGGACGCGCGCACGCACGGGACGATCCCGTGGGAAACGGTGAAAGCCGAACTCGGTCTCTCCGACGAGTGAAATACACTGTTGAGTGTACACGCCCCGCGCGTTATCCCCACATCGAATCCACGAAGAGAGGGGCATGTCGCCCCTCTCTTCGTTCTCTGTGATCTTTGCGCCTCTGTGGTGAACTGTTGCCTGGTTACCCCTTGACCGCGCCCGCCGTGAGGCCGGAGATGATCCGCCGCTGGAAGAGCAGCACGAGGATAATTAAGGGTAAGGTGATCACGATGGAGGCGGCGGTAATTTGCCCCCATGGGTACGCGGTACCCACATCCGCCCCCTCGAACTGCGCGATCACCACTGTCGCGGTCAGTTTGCGCTCCTCGCTCATGAAGGTTCGGGCGAAGAGGAACTCGTTCCATGCCGAGATGAAGAGCAGGATGGCGGCGGTGAAGACACCGGGCGCCGCGAGTGGCGCGACGATCCGCACGAACGTCTGCATCCGCGTGCAGCCATCGACGCGCGCCGATTCCTCCAATTCCAGTGGCAGGTCGCGGAAGAAGGCATTGAGCGTCCAGATGCAGAGCGGCAGCGTGAATGTGACGTTCGGCAGGATGAGCGAGAGGTAGTTGTTCGTCAGGTGCCAGGCACGGAACTGCCGGAAGAGCGGCCCGATGATCGCGATGCCGGGGAACATGGCAATCGCCAGCACGAGCGCCAGGATGAGGTTCTTGAAGGGGAACTGCAGTCGCGCCAGCGCGTACGCGCAGATCGAACCGATCAGGAGCGAAATGATCGTCGCGCTCGACGCCACGATCGCGCTGTTCAGGAGCGACTTTGTGAAGCGGCTGAGATGGAAGATCGTCCGGTAATTGACGAAGTCGACGGGGTGCGGGAAGTACCGGATGGGCACCTCGTAAATCCCCGACTCGCTCTTGAGGGAGGTGATCGTCGTCCAGACGAACGGCAGCGTGCAGAACAAAATGAAGAGGGCAATCAGGATGTACAGAATGACCTGCTGCCCGACCTCACCGGGTTTGCGCGTCCGCACATGATCCTTCGGCGTGGTCGTCGCGGTGGAGCGGATGAGTGGTGGCGCGGTCACGTTCGCCCTCCTTGGGTCGGTGCACCGAGCACCTTGATGTAGAGGAAACTGACGAGCAGCACGAGCAGGAAAGTCGAGACCGCGAGGGCCGAACCGTAGCCGAAGTTCAGGCCCGTGAAGAGCGTGTTGTACGCATAGAGCACGAGCGACTCAGTCGATTGCCCCGGCCCGCCGTTCGTCAGCACCTTTGGGAGATCGAAGATGCGCACCGCGTCGATGGTGCGGAAGAGGAGTGCGACGAGGATCGTCGGCTTAATCAGCGGCAGGGTGATCTTCCAGAAGTTCTGCCACGCATTTGTGCCGTCAATTGCCGCCGCCTCATAAAGATCGGCGGGGATCAATTGCAGCCCCGCGAGCAGGAGGAGCGCCATAAATGGCGTCGTCTTCCAGATCTCCGCGCCGATCATCGCCCAGATCGTCAGGTCCGGGCGCGAGAGCCAGATGATCGGCGTGCTGATGATGTGCAACTTGATCAGAATATCGTTGAAGACGCCGTAGCGCGCGTCGTAGATCCACGACCACATCTTCGCGGAGACGACCGTCGTTAGCGCCCACGGCACGAGGACGGAGGCGCGCACCACGCCGCGCCCGCGGAAGGTGCGGTTGAGGAGGAGCGCGATGATCATACCGAGGATCAGTTCGACCCCGACGGAGACGAAGACGACGCGCGCCGTGACCCAGAGGGCATTGTGCCAGCGCGCGTCCTGCAGGACATCCTTATAGTTGTTCAGGCCGATGAAGGGGCGGGGCGCATTCTCAAAGCGAAGGCTGAGTTTGTGCATGCTATCCCAGATCGAGCGACCGAGGGGATAGAACGCGACGAGAATGATCGTGATGACGGCGGGGGCGGCGAGCGCGATGCCGAGCCGGGCATCCGCCGCCGCCTGCGTCGAGCGCCGTTTCCCCTTGGTTGCCGTCCCCACCACGGACGATGCGGCGGTTTGTTGCCTGCTCGCCATAGAACCTCCTCATGGACAATACGGGCGAAAATCGTGTGCGATAGTGGCCAGTGTAGCACGTCCCGCCCGGTTACCCGTGCGTTCCGTCGCGGGATGCGTGAAAGCCCCCTCCCCGAACCGGTCTGTCAGGGAAGGGGGCCGTCGTCGGGCGATTACTTGAGGATCTTGCGCATCCCGTCTGCCATGTCCTTGATGCCCTGCTCCGGGGACTTCTGCTTCGCCATCACCGCGCCGAAGTTCGGCTGGATCGCGTCGGCGGACATCTGCGGGTAGAACGGCGTCACCGGGCGCGGCTTCTGCGATGCGAACGATGCCTGCGCGGATTTCGCGTAGGGGTACTTCGCGATAATCTCCGGATCGTCGAAGACCACCGGGCGGGATGGCAGGAACGCGCCCTCCAGCATCTGCGCCTTCTGCTGCTCGACGTTAGTGAGGATGCGGATCGCCTCGATCGTCTCCTTCGGCTTCTTGGAGAACTTCGAGACGCCGAGGTTCCAGTCGCCGAGGCAGCCGGGGCCGGGTTTCGTGCCGTCCTTGGACGGGAGCGTCGTAATATCCCACTGATCCTTTGTCAGCTTGGAGTCCGCCGCATAGAGCGGGCTGACGTTGCTGTACCAGAGCCGGATCATCGCCGCGCCGCCGTTGCGGAACTGATTGATCACATCCGCGCCCTGCTTGTACTGGATTGTCGCCTCCGGCATCACCTTATCCGTGTAGATGAGATCATAGACCTTCTTCATCGAATCTACACCAAAGGTGCCCTTGTCAACGACAACCTGATTCTTGTCATCCACGAGGTCACCGCCGTAACCCCAGAGATATTCCAGCCAGTTGATGATGCCCCCCTCGCCCTGGGACATCTGCATCACGAAACCAGCGACATCTGCCGTCTGCATCTTTTTCGCGGCGGCGATCAGTTCATCGTACGTCTTCGGTGGTTGGAGGCCCGCCTTCGCGAAGAGGTCCTTGCGGTAGTAGAGGCCGGGGCCGTTGTTGAACCACGGGATGCCGTACAATTTGCCCTCGTACGTCGCACCGTCCAGCGTGCCCTTGAAGAACTTCTCACGCTCGCCCCCGGCGACGACATCGTCCACGGGGATCGTCCACCCGGCGGCGGCGAACTCCGGCACGAACGGCACGTCCATCGAGACCATGTCCGCGCTGGAGTCCTTCGCGGAGGCGACGGTGACGAACTTGTCGTGCAGGCTCGTCGTGTCCGCACCCTGCTCCTGATACGAGATTTGCAGCGTCTTGTTCGCCTTGTTGAAGGCATCGACCTGCTTGGCGCGGTAGCCCGTCGTGTCGCGCGCGGAGAACCAGTTGATCGTCACCGCGCCGCTCGGCGGGACGTTCGGGGTCGTCTGCGCCGCGCCGGAGGTGCCCGTCGTCGCGGCGGGCGCGACAGCGGAACCGGTTATGGTCGTCGCCGCGCCCGCTGCGGTTGTTGCAGCGGGCGGCTTTGTCGCCGCCGTGGTCGCCGCGCCGGACGCGGTCGTGGCCGCGCCCGATGCCGTCGTGGCGGCCTTCGGCGCTTCGGTCGCGCTGCTGCCACCGCACGCCGCGAGGATCGCGGTGCCTGCGGATACCGCCGCGCCGAGCAGGAAATTGCGGCGGCTAACCGATTTCTTCCCAAACTCCATGCTCTTGTCGTTACTGCTCACGTCTGGTGCTCCTTTGTGTATCACATGAAACGACGAACTACGCACATGCTTGACGAAAATGACGGTCGCGTACGCTGTCGGCTACCTCCTTATGCCACACGAGGGAAATTCTGCGCGCGTACGTCCGATTGGCAATGCGTCGGCGGCCGGGAGATACGGCGGCAAAGAACGTCGATAGGGCAGTGGCGCGCGAAAATCCTTCGTTGTTGCATTACCACGGAGCATAGTCCGCACGTACGTCAATGTCAATACCACCAAAAGTCGTTGCCATCGGCGATGCATGTCACGCAGAAAGCAAACAGCACGAGGCGGGAGATTGCGAGCGCGATCATATGATCTCGGCACCCCTCGATTACTGCTGCGGCTGCGGGTAGAGGGAGAAGTGCGTATGCGTCGCCAGCCAGCCGCCGTCGCGGTGGGCGAAGGTGAACGTCGCGCGGCCCGGACGCGGGAAGGGCGTCCCATCAGGCCGGAAGCCGTGTGATTGCCAGGTGACAACCGCCCACGCGGTGTCGCCGTCCCGATGCCAGTGGAGCGCGTCGCGATCGAACGCGAACCCCTCAATCGTCGGCCAGATGTGCCGCCACTGCTGGGCGACCAGCGCGTCCCGACCCGTGACCATGTTCGCTTTCGTGCCGAAGGAGACGACATCCTCCGCGATCATCGGGCGCGCGCCGTCGAAGTCCCGCGCGCGGACATGCCCCGCGAACCGCTCAAGCCATGCGTAGAGTGCCGCACCGGTCGCGTTGTTCATCGTCGTACCTCCTGTGGCATGGGCGTCGCTGCCCGTTGCGCGGTTGTCTTCCGGTCCGTCGCGACCGTTGTGAGCAGGCGGAGCAGCCGATCCGCCGATTGCGCGTCGATGCCGCGCGCGGCGTCGGGGAGGGGGAACTGGAGCGAGTGCGGCGGCAGGTTCGCGTCGCCGTAGCGATCCGCCATCGGCAGCCACCCCTCGCCTTCGAGCAGCGTGCAGGCGGCGAAGGTCTCCGCAGTGCCGGTGATGCGGAACAAACCGATGGGGCGGTTTTCCTGCTCGTCGATCAGCATGAACTGCACGCCGTCGCTGACCCCGTGCACCCGCCCAAGTGGGAGCGTGCAGATGATCTCGCCGCGCCCGTTGCGGTGGCAACGTCGCAGCGTCGCCGCCTGCCGCTCGAACTGCTCGCTGGCAATGATCGCCTGTAATATCTGCGCGAGCCGCTGAATCGGTGCGGCCTCGGCGGCGCGTTGTGCCTGCTCGACTTCCCGCTCCTGTTCCCGCTCGCGTTCGTACCGGGCGGCAAGGGTGCGTTCCGCGTCGGCCTGCGAGCCTGCCAGCAGGTGTTCGAGGTTGTCCACCTTCGCCAGTAGGTGCTCGTTCCGCTCGACAATGCCCGCCAATGGGCGGACGCGCGCGCCGATCCACCCCGTCACGGAGCGCGAGAAGGCCTGGTAGAGCGCGAACGCGAGCGCGACGCCGAGCACGACGCCCTGCACGAGCCACCGGTGGCCGCGAATCTCACCGTCCCACCCCAACCCGCTCACGGTCGAGATCAGCACGACATTGAAGGAGAATTCGATGCCGAGGAACCAGCCGAGGAACTGCACCCACCGGCGGGGGGTCTTCGTCAGCCGATGCCAGCCGATGTCGCTCATGGGGGTTTCTCCTCGTCACGCTAGAAATCCTCGATGAACCCGGTTTCGGGGCGGGCATCGTCGCCTGCGGCGGTGTGCCATTGCTCGATGATCGCGGGCGCGTCGGCGATGCGGTCGAGCGTCGCGTCCGGCGTCTCCGCGCCGTCGAGCGCGGCATTGTCCGGGTTGGCCGCGCCGTGCACGAGGATGCCACGCATCCCCGCCGCGTGCGCCCCCGCGATGTCCACTGCCATGCCGTCCCCGACGACGACAATTGTCGCGGGGTCGAGGTGCCACTCCGCCGCGACGGAGACGAAGAGACGCGGGTCGGGCTTGCGCGCGCCGACGAGCGCCGAACTCATCACCGGGCTGAAGAATGGGCGCAGGCCGATCCGCGCAACCACCTCTTCGAGGAAGAGATGCGACGGCGAGTTCGAGACGACCGCGAGGCGGAACCCCTCCGTGTTGAGCGCTTCCACCGCGTCGAATGCGCCGGGCAGCGCCTCCCATTTCTCAATCTCGGGTGCGAGGTAGACCCGCGTCGCTTCCGCCATCTGCGCGTCGGTCAGCGTGTGGCCGAATGTCTGGAGCATCGCGGCTAGCACCACCTCCACCGAGATTTCGCGCGGGTTGCCACCGTTGCGCCGCCGTTCCGCCTCGGTCGAAGCGCGCAGTTGCCGTGCGAAACCGTCCGGGGGAATCGTGATGCCCGTTTCCGCGAGATGCGCGTGCAGCGCGCGCGCGCCCGCTTCCCACGCCGCGTGCAGCTCCTCCCGCGTCCCCGTGAAGGTGGCGAGCGTGCCCATCAGATCGAAAATGACTCCGTAGACCGGTCCCGTCCGCACGTGCGCTCCCCACTTCCCTACGTCCGCAGTGTACACGATTCCGCCCGCGCACAACCGCTACGGGACGATGGGGGCAAACCAGATCGACGCAGAGGACACAGAGATACAAAGGACGCAAAGAAGAACAGGGAGATTGGAAGGACAAAATTCTTCTCACTCCCTTCCCCCCTCTGCGTCTCTGCGATTCTCCCCGGTTTCTCTCGCTGCCGCGAGGCAGCGAGGTGCTAGATCGAGAGTCGCTTGAAGATCGGGCCGGGGATCGCGCGGATGATGAGCATGATGTACCGCCAGAACCATGGCGTGTAGATGATATCCCTGCCGCGCACGATTGCCTGCTGGATGTCCTCCGCGACGCGCTGCGGCGACGCGAAGAGGAAAGTCTTCGGCAGGTGCGCCGTCATCGGCGTGTCAACGATGCCGGGCTTGATCGTGAGAACCGCGACGCCCGCCGGGGCGAGGCGACCACGCAACCCCTCCAGGAATAGGTTCAACGCGCCCTTCGCCGCCCCATAGACGTAGAGCGATTTGCGCCCGCGATCCCCGGCAACGGAGCTGAGCACGGCGATGACGCCCTTCCGCTGCCGCTCGAAGACGGGCGCGAGCAGGGTGAGGAGCGCGATCACACTCGTGCAGTTCGTCGTCCACTCCGCGAGCGTCCGCTCCACCGATGCGTTGCACGCCTCCTGGTCGCTGAGGGAGCCGTGCGCGATCAGCACAGTATCAATCGTGCCGAGCGCCGCAGTCGCCGCGTCCAGCATCGCCGCGTGACGGGAGAAATCGTTGACATCGAGGGCGAAGGTGAGCGCGTCCGTCGCGCCACAGACGCGGAGGTCGTCGGCCACCGCATCCAGTTTGCCCGCGTCGCGCCCGACGAGGAAGAAGCGCGCACCATCCGCCGCGAAGCGCCGGGCCGTGGCGTGGGCGATGGACGATGTCGCACCAATGATGAGCATGGTCGGTGTGGTTGTCATATCCCTGCTTTCATGCGCGCGTGACGCGCCGCCAGAAACTCGATGAGAACTTCGGGTCGATGAACGCCGCGAACTCGCGCCACTGCGGGAAGAACGCCTGAAAACTCTCCACACTCATGCGCGCGTCCTTCGCGGGGTAGACCGCGCCGCCGCTCGCGCGCACGACCGCGTCGAGGTCCTCGAGCAGGCGCAGTGTCCGCGCGCCGTGCATCGGGAAGTCGAGCGCGAGCGTCACTCCCGGCTTTGGGAAGGAGAGCATCCCCGGCGACTGGATGTTCCCGAATGTCTTGAGCACCACGAGGAACGACCCCTCACCGGAGCGGCTGATCCGCGTGAAGACTTCCTTGATCGCCGCGTTGTCGTCGGCGAAGGGGACGACGCATTGGTACTGGAGGAAGCCCCGCGCGCCGTACATCCGGTTCCAGCCTGTGAGCATGTCGAGCGGGTAGAAGAACGGGTCATAGGGGACGATCTTCGCCGCGATCTTCGCGCGCTGCCGGTGGTAATAGACGGTGTTGAATGCCTTCACCGTCCACGTGTTCAGGAGCGCGCCGGGGAGGTCCACTGGCACGGGGATCGCGGGCTTCTTCTTCGGTGGATGCTGGGCGCGCGCGGGGTCGGTGTCGTGGTTGCCGCGGATGAAGTGCCCGCGCACGAAGCCCGCCCCGCCGATCAGGCAGTCCGCCCACGACATGGTGTACTCGTGGGTCGCGTCGGATTCCGCCGTCAGCGCGAGGAATGCGTCGAGCGAATCGAAGCGAATCTGCTCCTCCGCGATGTAGGCGTTAGTGATCGGCTTCAGGCGCACCTCGGCCCAGGTAATCAGTCCCGTCAGGCCCAGACCGCCGATGGTGGCGCGGAAGAGATCGGCGTTCTCCTCCGGCGAGCAGCGCAGCCGCTGACCCGTCGAGCGGACGAGTTCAAACTGCGTGACGTGGCAGCCCCACGTCCCGGCGCGGTGGTGATTCTTGCCGTGGATATCATTCGCGATTGCCCCGGCGACGGAGACGAACTTCGTCCCCGGCGAGACAGGCAGGAACCAGCCGCGCGGGACGAACTGATCGAGGATGTCCGCGAGGAGCACGCCGGCCTCGCAGCGCAGCAGGCCCGTCTCCGCATCGAAACTGATGAAGCGGTTCAGCCCGGTCACGTCCAGCGCGACGCCGCCCGCGTTGAGGCAGCTATCGCCGTAACTGCGCCCGTACGCATACGGGAGCACGCTCGCGGGGAGCGCCGCGAGGTCCGGCACCTGGTCCCGCCATGCAACCGGGACAATCGCGCGCGGGGCGACCGTGGGATACCGGCCCCACGATTCGTACGGGGTGGAGGAGGTCATGCTTCCTTCGCTACCTTGCTACGAGCCAATCACAAAACCCTCCCCTCCCCTCTCCATCGCCGCGAAGAACTCAGTGTGTCGAGGCCAGAGGGCGATGGCTCCGTACGAGAGGGGCCAGGGGTGAGGAAGCCGAATTTACTCCGCGACGCCGCACCAGCGCAGGATCGTCAGCGCATCGACGCGCATCGCGGCGCGCAGTTCATCCTCCGGCACGAACTCATCGGTGTAATGCGCGAGCGCGACATTGCCGGGGCCGAAGAGCACGGCGGGGACGTGCGCGATGTCCGTGAAGAACCGCATGTCCGACCCCCACGCGACGCCCTCCACGGCGGGTTCGCGCCCCATCGCGTCGGTGAACGCCCCGCGCAGCGTCTGGACGAGCGGATGATCCGCCGCGATCTCCGCCGTGCCGAACTGCGCGCCGTACCATTCCAGGTCCGGCGGGCGCTCCCGCAGCCACGGATCCGCCCGCACCGCATCCGCGAAGGTGCGCTCGAAACTCCGGCGCACGGCTTCCATATCCTCGCCCGGCATGACGCCGAACCGCCCCTCCGCGACGAGCGTCTCCGGCACCGACGATGGCCAGTTGCCCGTGTCGAGCCGCCCGACGTTGAAGGGAATCTTGTTCGGTAGGTGCGCGTAGAGCGGGTGGTACAGCGTGCGATTGCGCTCCGCTTCGAGCGCGAGCAGGGCGGCGTGAATCGGATACCAGTGCTCCAGCGCGCTCTCGCCCTCGTAGCGGAGCGCGGCGTGCGCCGCCCGCCCGTGCACCGTGATGCGGAACATCAGGCAACCGCCGCCCGCCGGAGAAATCGCGAGTTGCGTCGGCTCGGCGATCAGGACGCCGTCCGCGACGTGCCCGCGCAGCACCGCCGCGAGCGTGCCCGCACCGCCACTCTCCTCCGCGATCACCGATTGCACCATCACATCGCCGCGCAGGCGCACGCCTGCCGCCTTGATCGCGTAGATCGCGCCAATGCCCGCGATCAGCCCGCCCTTCATGTCCGTCGAGCCGCGCCCGTAGATGCGCCCATCCGCGCGGGTCGCGGCGAATGGCGGGTGCGTCCACGCGCGCTCGTCACCAGCGGGGACGACATCGATGTGGCCATTGATGGCGATGGAGCGCCCGCCGCCCATGCCCTTCAGGACACCGACGACATTCGGTCGCCCGGTGAACGGCGGTTCCTCCGCGACGTATTCCGGGTAGTCGCGGAAGTCGTCGTGCTGCGGCTCCCACAGATCGACGGTCATGCCGAGGTCGCGCAGAATCGCAGCCATCAGGTCCTGCACACGGCCCTCGTACCCGGTGATGCTGTCCCGCTGGACAGCCGCCTGAATTCGGGCGATTGTCGGTTCGAATTCGTCCTCGACGGCGCGCAGAACGCGCGCTTCGATGTCGGAATACTCGGCGTTCACGGCGTTGCTCCTTCCGGCGAGGAGTGTACCAGAAAGCGAAAGGGCGGGAGCATCGCGCTCCCGCCCTTTCCTGTCATTGCCGCATTCCGCTATGCGCGGCGGTTACTTCTGGCAGTTACCGCGCGAGTCCGCCTCGCATACCCGGCCGTTCGCATCGCGAGTGTAGGCATCAACCGAGGTGCCGCCGCTACGGATGTCGCGGACGAGGGGGTTGCCATTCTGGTCAAACCCGATGATCGGGCCTGCCGCCGTGTAGCCGAAGTTCCCGTTACCACCACAGAGCACGGTGACGCCGCAGCCGAAGCCGAAGCCGTTACCGAAGCCAACGTTGTTCGCGAAGTACGGGATGTACTGGCCACTCGCGTCGACGAAGAAGTACTGGCCATTCACGATGACCGTCTGATTCGTCGTCACCCCGTTACCGTTGAACGTGAACGGGTTCGTCGCGGTGCCCGTCTGCGTGAAGCCGGGGGTCGTTACAACCTGAACCGGGGCATTCGGATCCTGGCCGGGGATCGGGGTTGTCAGGCCATCGGCGGCGACTGCGCCCGCGCTGACGAGCATGATGAGTACGCCGGTGACACCGGCCGCAAAGAAACGACGGACGCGCGTGAACTTGAACTTGAACGTCATGAAGGCCTCCCTAACTGTGACAAAAACACCGCCGCGATGAGCGGTTCGCTTGCTAGTATAAACGATCATGGGCCGTTTGTGGTTGCGGATTTGCAAAAAAAGTGTACAAAGCGCGAATTAGGCGCGCGTACAGGACGAATTGTGACGGCGGCGCGCGTCGTATCGCGACAAACGGCTCACGAGAGATCGCGCGTGCGCCCGAACGCGGCGTCGCGTACGCGACCGAGCGGCCCCGCGCTCGTCGCGGCGACTTTCCGCGCGGCGAATGATGTCTCGACCGGGCGATGCGGCGCATCCTCGGCAAAGGGGGAGTCCGGCCCGACGGTCTGAAACAACTCCTCCGCGATCACCGCCTTCTCCGGTGTGGCGATCACGCGCCGGATGAACTCCTCGACGGCGGGGTTGTAGCGCGGGAGCGAGTCGTAATCGTCGAGTTGCGACTCGAAGAGGACATACTTGCGGTCGCCGATCCAGCCACGCACGATCTGCATGAACGGCAGCAGCAGCACGAGGCAACCGAAGCCGAGCGACTGGTAGATCGTCCTGGCGGCGGGAAGCACGAAACCAACGAGCACACCGCCCACGGCGACCATCGCGGCCCAGAGGAAGAACCGGCGCGGCGCGATCGCCCAGGTGCGGCGGCGCATCAGTGGCGCGAGCCGGAGGTCGTACCGCGCGAGGGCGAGCATCCGGTATTCGCCCGGTTCGTCCGCTTCCGGCAGCACCAACGCGACGCGCGACCACGGCGGATAATAGACGCGGGCAAGCATCACGCCGATGAAGAGCGCCCACTCGAAGGTGAGCAGGCGCGGCTGTCGGAGGGCGATCGGCAGCGTGCCGAGCAGGGCGACTACGACCGCAGCGACGGTGAGCGGGATATTCTCGCGCAGACTCGTGCGGAAGAACCAGCCGAGTTCCGGCTTCGGATGGGGAATGCGGTACTCCTTTCCGCCGTCGTTGTACGTGACGGAGTACGTCGCGGCCAGCAATTTGCCGAGATCGCGCACCGCGCCCGCGTTGCGCTCCCAGCCTGCCACCAGCACCTCATGCGCCCACAGACCGTCGATGCGGCGGCGGAGTGCCTCAGTTTCCGGGAGGTCGCTGTAGATCGGCACGTCACCAACGGGGAGGGTCAGCAGCGGCGCGATGGTCCGCGCGTCGGCATAGACCGTGAGTGTCGGTATGGTGGTGCGGCGCGGTACGGCGGTGGTCGTCATGCGCAGCGTGGTCCTTCCCCAAAGCAAAAGGCGTGGCCCACCGGCGAGGCCACGCTGCTATTGTACTCCGGGCAGGTGCGGGGTGTCAGTGCTAGGCGTGCACTTCCGAGCCATCCGCGCCGACGAACGTTACCTGATCGAGGACATGGTCCAGCCGCCCCGGATCGCGCACGACCTGCATCGCGCTTATCTTCGTCTCGACCGGCATGTTCAGCGTATACTGCGTCCCGCTCACCGTCACCGTCGTGGGGATCGTGCCGCTCTCTTCCGCCTTCATCGTGACTGCTTGCTTCAGGTCGTCGAATGTTGCACGCGCCATGGTGTCGCCTCCTTTGTGTGAGCAATATCCTCGCGGAATGAAGGTATGCAGACAGCGTGCCATGACGTTGAAGGCCGGGTGTCACTCGCGCGTGCGGAGGAACGCCGCACCGCTCCACGCGAAGACATCGGCGATCTGCTGCGCCTTCCAGGCGTTGAGTGGCGGGAGGTCGTCCGGGCCAAACCAGCCAATCTCCGCGATTTCGTCTTCTTGGAGCGTCAGCGTGCCGCCGGTCACGATGCCCGCGAAGATGAAGACGAGGATGGCGCGGGCGCGGTTGTGGTAGACGCCGATCAGGCCGCGCGGCGCGACGGTCAGGCCGATCTCCTCGCGCGCCTCGCGGATCGCCGTTTCCTCCGGCGATTCGCCCGGTTCCGCGCCGCCGCCAACGAAATCCCACTCCCGCTTGCCGTACGCCTGATGGATCAGCAGGAGCCGCCCGGCGGCGTCCCGCAGCGCGAACCCGCCTGCGGCGCGATGCGTCACGCTCATCCGGGCACGATGCCCGCGTACGCGGCGAGCAGTTCCGCGATTGCTGCCGCAGTAGGAATACTGTTCGGGCCGGGGGCGGTAATGCTCAAGGCAGCCGCCGCGCAGGCGACGCGCGCCGCCGCTTCCGGAGTGTCGCCCCGCGCGAGTTGGACGGCCCATGCTGCGGCGAACACATCGCCGGCACCCGTCTCGTCGCGTATGGTGACGGGGAAGGTTTGCACGCGCGTTGTGTGGCCACCATACAGGATATCCACGCCGTGCGGCCCGTCCGTGATCGCGCCGTAGGCGTGCGCCGCGACCTGTCGGAGTGCACCCTCGGCGGCGTCGCGCTCCTCGACGGAGATGACTATGGCGCGCAGTTTTTCCAACAGCGCATCCGGCAGCACGAGCGTCTCGTGGCGAACGTGCGACGGGAGCGGCCCCCAGCGGCGGAGCCAGCCCTGCGGCGTGGCGATTGGCCAATCAGCCTGTATGGTCGTCGTTAGCGCCGCCGCCCAGCGATCCGGGGGGAGCTCCGCCGCGATCGGGCCGAGATGGAGCACGGTCGGGTTGCGCCAGCGTGCGGGCAGCGCCTCCGGTTCGATCAGGCCCGACCAGGCGTGCAGCGTCTGCTTGCGCCCTTCGGGTGTGGGGATGTTCTCGAATGTCGTCGTCGCGGCGGTTGGGATGATGTGCAGGTCGAAGGCATCCCGGAACGGCGCGAGCGCGGCGGTGATCGCGGCTGGGTCGCCCGCCGTCAGGATCGCCGCGTGCATCCCCATTCGGGCCGCCGTGAGCGCGCTGTACAGTACCGTCCCACCGGGGAGGAACGAGCCGTCCGGCTGCAAATCCAACGCACAATGCCCGACCACAACATAGTCGGGGATCATCAGTTTGAACCGCAGAGACGCAAAGTAACGAGAGAGCGCAGAGGAGAAAGAATCTCTTTCTTCATTCCTCACTCTGCACTCTCTGCGTCTTCTCTGCGTCTCTGCGGTTCACTCGGTTCCGTCCCTGGCTATTCCACGAGTTCGTTACCGTGGATAGATGACGATTTTGCGGGCCTCGCCCTCGCCCTGGCTCTCGGTGTAGACGGCCGGGTGGTTGCGGAGCGCGAGGTGAATGACGCGGCGCTCGTTCGGCGGCATCGCTTCGAGCGGCAACGGGCGGCTGCTCTGCGCGACGCGCTCCGCCATCCGGTCCGCGAGACCCATCAGCGACTCCTCACGCCGCCGCTTATACCCACCGACATCGACGATGACGCGGTTGAAGCCGCCAACGCGCTTGTTAACGAGCAGCGTCACGAGGTACTGGAACTGCTGAAGTGTGTCGCCGCGTCGCCCGATCAGGACGCCGAGGTCCGGCCCCACAATGTCCACGCCGACGGTCGGCGGCTCGCCTTCCTCGGGGACGATGGGCGGGTCGAGCGGATGCACCGCCGCCTGCAAGCCCATCAGGTCCACAAGGTCTTCTGTGATCTCCTGCGCAACTGCGAGCAGCGCGGCGTTGTCCTCCACATGGACGTTGCCCTGGTGATCGTCGATCTCATCCGGCTCGCGGCGATTGCCCGAAGGCGCGGCGGCTTCGGCGCGCACATTGCCGGAGATCGTGCCCGCAGGCAACGGAATCACCCGCACGAGCGCCTCGTCGACATCGTGAATCGTCGGGTCTTCCAATACTTCTATTTCGACCTGGTTGTAGTTGAGATTGAGTTGCTGCAAGGCGAGGCGCACCGCCTCATCGACCGAGCTGGCGGCGATCTCCACCGCGCGCTGCGCGGGCGCGTCCCCGCCCTCCCTGCCGAGCGAGCGACCCCTGCGTCCCATCGGTTGCCGTGGTGGCTGCATTATTTCCCCCCTCCGCTACTCGCCTGCTCGCCGGTGAAATCGGATGCGGGCCGGGCCACCTTGCTCTTTCGCGGGACGGGTGGCGGGGTCTTGCCCGGTGTGTCCGTCGTACCGATTGCCTTACTCGTCGTCCGCGCAGGGCCACCCTTGTTGCGCGCACCGGGCCGGTTCGCTCCGTTCGAGCCGTTCGACTCATCAGCGCCATCCGTCTTCACGCGCTGCGGCGGCGTGGAGGAGCGGTTGCCGCTGATGTTAATCGTCGATCCCGAACGGGGCCGACCATCCGGCCCAAGACGCTGCGGCTTCGCGGGGGTGGTGCCGCTCTTGTCATCATCGCTTTTGCCCTGAGGTGACGTGGCTTGCCGCCCCTGCTGCGCCGCCATGCCCTGCTGGAGGAATTGCTGGATGCGGGAGGGCTTCTTGTTCGTGACGGGCTTGAGCACGCGCACCTTCTCTTCCTTCACTGGGAGGAAGGGAAAGACATCGGAGAGCGCCCCCCAACCGGTGATGAAGTACTGCTGCACCGCACTGAAGACCGCCTGCACCGCCCAGTACAGCACCATCGCGGAGAGGAAGCTCCAGCCGAAGATCACGACGAGGCCAGCGGAGAACGAGATGAGCGTGCTTTGCAGTTTCGTCTGCTGGTCCTGCTGCGCGCGCTTCGCGGCGTTCGGCAGGGACATGCGCGTCTGGATTACCTGGAAGATGAACGCGAGGAAGACGAGGACGCGGAACGGGTCAACCTTGTGACCGTTATCAGCAACGGTGCCGATGTTCCTCGTCAGGTCCGCCACCCAGAGAAATGTATGCGTGCCCGCCTGATCCTGCGCCACCAGACGCATCGCCTGATAGACGACGAGGAAGACCGGCAACTGAATCAGGACCGGCAGGCACCCGGCGAGCGGGTTGATGCCGTACTCCTGATAGACCTCCATCTGCTTCTGCGCGAAGGTCTGCTTGTCATCCTTGTACTTCTTCTGCAGGTCCTTGATGATCGGCGCGACATCCTGCATTGACTTGGACGACTTGATCGACTTGAAGGTCAGCGGGGCGAGCAGCAGTTTAATCAAGATCGTGAAGAGAATGATCGTCACACCGAGGTTACCGCCGGTGTGGTCGCGCAAAAGGCGGATGAAATCCGCGACGACATGAATCGCCTGCGTAAAAACGGGGATGGTGATGCCGAAGACAACCACGGTGATTAGCCCTCCGTCAGGGAGTGCCCCGGCGCGCGTGGCGTGAGGGCGGTCAGGTGAATATCGGTGTCAACAGGGGATGTAATGCGCGTGTGGGCCGAATGCCCCTGCTCTCTCGTACGGTAGCGATCAGGAACCGGATCATACCCGTGGCCACCCCACGGGTTGCAGCGCATGACGCGCCATGCCGCCATCGCGCCGCCACGGACGACCCCGTACCGCTCAATAGCCTCGTGCCCGTACTCGGAACACGAGGGGATGAACCGGCATGAGGGGGGCAGCACGCGCGAGAACGTGCGCTGGTAGAGCCGAATCGCGGCGAGCGCGAGCCATTTCATGCGGGCTGTGCCTCCTGCTCCACAATGGTCGACAGAGGAACGAGCAGTTTCGCACGCCGGAGCAGCATCCGCACGACTGTGCAGACATCATCGTACGTCCGCCCGACAATGGGTGGCCGCGCGATGATGACGATGTCGTACCCTGAAACCACCGGCCCCACCTCTTTCGGCGTCGTGCGCACCGCTTCCCGGAGCAGCCGCTTTACACGATTGCGGACAACCGCCCCGCCAAGCCGCTTCGAGACGGAGAAACCGTACCGATTGTGCGGCAGGTTGTTCGGCAGGGCGCACAGGATGGCGAAGGGATGCGCCCAGGATTTGCCGTGCTTGCGGACGCGGCGGAAATCGGCGTCGTACGTGAGGCGGAGGGCGCGTTCCATCGGGTGCCGGTGCTCCTCGCCCTACTTCTCGCGCACGACCTTGTACGATCGCTTGCCGACGACGAGATCACCCACGGTCAGTTTCGCTCGGCCCTTGCGGCGACGTGCGGAGAGCACCTGACGACCATCTTTCGTTGCCATCCGGGCACGAAAACCGTGCACACGCAGGCGCGGGATCCGCTTCGGTTGCCATGTCCGCTTAACCACTCAGTTCCTCCCAAATGATCCAAACGCGCCGCCACAGCAAGAGATACGCGGTGGAGCGGGCGCGGGTAACGCAATGCAGGACGTAGCCCGCTTCCGGCTGGAAACGAGCCACGCTAGTATAGGTTGCCCCCCGGTGCCTGTCAACGCGAAGTTGGCGGGCGTGTGCCCGCAACCGGATCGGTTTAATACGCCGGATCGGAGTCGTCGAGCACCGGGAAGCACATCAAGGGGTTCGGCGCGATCACCTCCAGCACGATGCCGTTCGGGTCGGAGAAGAAGAAGGCGCGGCTCCCCGGCCCCATCTCCTGGACGGGCGAGAGATTATCCACGTTCGCATCAGAGAGGCGCTGATACCACGCATCGAACTGCTCAATGCTCTCGACGGTGAAGCAGACGTAATCGAACGCCCGCCCGGTCGTCGGGAGCGTCGCGGCCTTGAACGCGGGCAGTTCGGCATCCCGGAACTCGAAAAAGGCGAAGACGGTCTGCGGCGCGACGGTGATGAAGTAGTGCCGCTCGTTGCCCGCGCGCGGCATCCGGTGGCCGAGCGCGACCTCGCTGCCGAGCACGTCCCGGTAGAAGGCGACCGTCTTCTCCATGTCGTTCGTGACGAGCGCGACGTGGTGGACGCTCGCGAACGGGGCCTTCAGTCCGTCGCGTTCCGGCGTCGCATACGCCGCCTGTTTGGTCTGCTCTGTTGTTGCCATGATGAACCTCCGCTACTTCTGTGTGACGCGGGGGATGAGTTCCGCCGCGAGCCGGGTGACGATGCCCTCCGGGAAGGCGGGGCGCAGGTTGAGGATGATGTGCGTCGCGCCGACATCGACGAACGACTGGATCGTCTGCACCGTCGCGTCGAAGTCGTCGTAGTTGACCGGCACCTGGATCGACTTCTCGATCGCCTCCGGGTCGCGCCCGACGGTGGCGCAATGCTCATGGAGGACGGCCACCTTGTGCTGGAAGAGTTCGGTCGTGCCGCCGACGAAGTTCCAGATGTCCGCGTGCTTCGCGACGACCTTCAGCGTCAACTGCTCGCCGCTGCCGCCGATGACGATGGGCGGGTACGGCTTCTGCACGGGCTTCGGCTCGCTACGCGCTTCCTTCAATTGATAGTACCGCCCGTCGAAGTCAGTCAAATGCTCCGTGCAGAGCGACTTGTAGATCTGGCACGCCTCGTCGAGGCGGCGGATGCGCTCGCCGGGCGCGTAGAGCGGGAGGCCCATGCTCGTGTGCTCGTACTCATTCCAGCCCGCGCCGATGCCGAAGTCCACCCGCCCGCGCGAGATCACGTCGAGCGTGACGGCGATCTTCGTCAGCACGGCGGGGTGGCGGTAGGTGTTGCCCGTCACCATCAGGCCGACGCGCAGGCGCGTCGTCTCGGCGGCGAGTGCGGCGAGCGTCGTCCACCCTTCGAGGCAGGGGCCGTCCACATCGCTGTGGATCGGCGCGAAATGATCGAAGAGCCAGGCGTGCTCAATGGCCGGGGTTGCGTCTGCCTCCTTCCAGATGGCGAGCATATCCTCGTACGTCGTGTGCTGCGGCGCGGTCTTGATGCCGAATCGGAGTGGTCGTGCCATCATGCTCCTCCATCGTTAACCAACGTCATGACAAACCGGGGAGAACTGCAAAGGCGCAAAGGACGCGAGGAGGAACTTAGTTTTAACACAGAGCGCGCAGAGAGCACAGAGCAATCTTCTTTTTTCTCTTTCTTCTCTCTGTGCCCTCTGTGCGCTCTGTGCCCTCTGTGCGCTCTGTGTCCTTTGTGTTCTTCCCTTCCTCGCGTTCTTTGCGCCTTTGCGGTTCAATCGGCTTCGTTTCATCCCATCTCAATACCAACGCGCCTTGTCGGTGATGGTCGCCAATGGTTCTCCGGCGACGAAGCGGCGCACATTTTCCAGCACGACCGCGAGGCGGCGCTCGTCGGTGTGCGGCCCGGAATCCGCACTGTGCGGTGTGACGATGACATTCTCCATTTCCCAGAGCGGGCTGTCGCCCGGCAGCGGCTCGGTCTCGAAGACATCGAGGGCCGCACCCGCGATCCACCCTTCGCCGAGCGCCCTTTCGAGCGCGGCGAGTTGGACGATCTTACCGCGCCCGATGTTGAGAAATAAGGCGTCCCGACGCATCCGCCGAAACATCGCCTCATCGAACAGCCCGGTCGTCTCCGGCGTCTGCGGGGCGCAGATGATGACAGCGTGTGCGTCGGGCAGGAGATCGGGCAACTGCGCGGGTCGGGCGAGCGTGGTCACACCCGGCGGCGTGCTCTCGACCTTCGGGTCCACGCCGATGATCGACGGCCCGAACACGGCGAGACGGCGCACGACCTCGCCGCCGATCCCGCCGAGGCCGATGACGAGCACGGTCATCTCCGCCGGGTCGCGGACGCGCACGGCGTCGTGCGGCGTCCAGATACCCGCCGCCTGCCGACGCATCAGGCGCGGCAAATCGCGGCAGAGGGCGAGAAAGAGCGCGAGCACATGGTTCGCGATGTGGTCGTTGTAGATGTTCCGCATGTTCGTCAGCGTCACATCGCTGGCGACGAGGTCGGGGAAGACGACGTGTTCGAGGCTGATGCTCGGCGCCTGGAGCCAGCGCAGGCGCGGCGCACGCTCCAGCAGCTCCGGCGTCAGCCGCCCAATCCACCCTTCGGCCCGTGGCGCGGCGTCCCTCGCCTCGGCCTCCGTCGTGGGCGCGATCACCGGCGTCTCCCCGGCGGCTTCACGGATCGCGCCCACCCATGCCTCAGACTGCTGCGGCCATATGACAATGCTCATCAATCCTCCAATCCGGCTCTGACAAACCGAATTGACGCAAAGAGCACACAGAGGAAATAAAGAGGATTGCTCTGTGTGCTCTGTGTTAAAACCGGTCCCTCTTTGCGTTCTTTGCGTCTTTGCGGTTCATTCGGTCTGTCCGTTTCTCCGTTTCTCATCGCGCCGCATCGACGATCCGCCCGATAATCTCATCGGGCAAGGGGCCGCGCTCCGTCCAGCGAATCGCGTCCTCCAATTGCGAGAGGTCCGAGTAGCCGACGAGGACGGTGGCGATGCCCGGCTTGGCGAGTGCGAAGCGGACGGCCATTTCGAGCGTCCCTTCCAGTTCGAACTCCGCTGCGAACGCCTCCAGATCGCGCGCGCGGTTGAGGTCGCGCGTGTACTCCGTGCCCCCCGCGAGCGGGGAGCTGGGATCGCCCGCATTGACATGCCGCTTGGGTTGGGCGGCGAGCGCGCCCGCCGCGAGCACGCGAATCGCGATCACGCCGACGTTGGCACGTGCCGCCGCGTCGATCAGGCCGCCGAAATCCTGCTCCGCGCCGCTCGCGCCCGCGTATCCCGCGCTCGGATTGACCGCGTTGAAGTACGACTGCATCGTCGCGAATGTCCCGCTCGTCGCAATGTCATGGAGCGCTTCCGTCTCGCCCAGCCCCGTGAAGCCGATGTGCCGCGCCAGCCCGCGCGCCTGCACTTGTCGTAGCCCCTCGGCAATCGCGCCCCGCACGCGATCGTCCGGCACGGAGCCGCCGCTCGCCGTCTGCATACCCCCCGCCCCACCGCTGCGGACAATCGGGTTGTGCAGTTGCAGAAGATCGACCGAATCGTGGCCGAGTCGCCGCAGGCTCGCCTCGATGGAGCGCTGAATCGCCGCGCCGGGATCACCGAGGTCGCCGGATGCGAGGCGCACTTTGGTGCCGACGATCACGCGGCCCCACGCATCGAGTTCGCGCAGCACGCGCCCGAGATTCTCCTCCGACCGCCCGTCGCCGTAACTCGGCGCGGTATCGTAGTACGTAATGCCCGCCTCCATCGCCCGCGCGATTGCCCGCCGCTGCTCGGCGTGGTCTCCCTTCGTGAAGAGGCCGCCAATCGCGCCGCTCCCGTAGCCGAGCGCGGAAACCTGGAGTCCTGTCGTGCCGAGTGGGCGCTGTTCCATCTGCGTTCCCCCTTAAGGCGTGCTCGGTGCGTGCGTGCTCGTTGCATGATACACGCTGGCACGTCTCTGGGAAGAAGCCGGAAACTAGAAGCCAGAAGCCAGACGAGAGCAGCATCATTCTTCTTCCGGTTTCTGGCATCTGGCTCCTTCCCGTCTAGCTTCTGGCTTCTGGCTTCTGGTTTCCGGCTTCTCACTCGTGAGAGTGATTGACTTTCGGGGCGGCGCTCCCTATTCTTGTGTTCGGGATGACGCACGCGATGAGGGAATGCATGGACGCGATAACGACGGGTGACATCGCAGTACGGTTGATGGCATTACGGTGGGCCGCAGTGAGGCCGTGTCGTCGTCTGCCCAAAATCCGCCGTCCAATGACTTAATTTTCTCCCCATCGACGCGCAGAGACCGTGGCAGGCACGACGCCTCGCTCGCGGTCTTTTTGTTTGCGCGGCACACGATTCAATTGGTTGAGAGAGGAAGGACAACGCAATGATCGTCGCGGAAGCGCCACCGATACCGAAGAAGCATCAGCCGCCGTCATCGCTGCGGCGGAATCGGGATTTCCTGCTACTGATGGGCGGGCAGATCGTGTCGGCCATCGGGTCGCAGGTGTCGCAACTCGCGTTCCCGCTCTTAATTCTCGCGGTGACGGGGTCGCCCGCGCAGGCGGGGTTGCTCGGCGCGATGCGCGGGCTGGCGTACGTCCTGTTCGGCCTGCCCGCTGGGGCGCTCGTCGATCGCTGGGACCGCAAGCGGACGATGATCCTCTCCGACACCGGGCGTGCGCTCGCGCTCGGCAGCATCCCCCTCGCGCTCGCGTTGGGCCGTCTGACGCTCGTGCAGTTATACCTTGTGACGTTCGTCGAGGGGACGCTCTTCATCTTCTTCGGGCTGGCGGAGTCGGCCTGCCTGCGGGGGATGGTGCGGAAGGAGCAACTGCCCGCAGCGGTCTCGCTCAATGAGATGTCATACTCAGTCTCCGGGCTGCTTGGGCCGTCGATTGGCGGCGCGTTGTACAGCGTGCAGCGGAGCCTGCCCTTTCTCGCGGACGGCCTCACATACGCGGTGTCGGCGGTCGCGCTCTGCTTCACGAAGATGGAGTTCCGGGAGGAGCGCGCCGCCACGTCCAGCCGGATGCGGGAGGAGATCAAGGAGGGACTGGTCTGGCTCTGGAACCAGCCCGTCGTCCGCTTCCTCTGCTGCCTCAACGGTGGTGTGAACCTCCTGTACGGCGGGTGGACGCTGTTGCTCATCAGCCTCGCGCAGCGGCAGGGGGCGTCGTCGTTCGCCATCGGCATTATCTTCGCGACGGGTGGCGTCGGAACGTTGCTCGGCACCGCGCTTGCCGCGCCAGTGCAGAAGCGGTTCACCGTCGGCCAGATCATGGTCTGGATCGCGTGGCTCTTCGTCATCACCTGGGTGCCGTACGCCTGGGCGCCGAATCTCGTCTGGATCGGCATCGTCAACGCGATAGGCTTCCTCTTCGTGCCGATCTACATCACGACGCACTTCAGTTACCGGCTCGTGCTGATCCCGGACGCCTTGCAGGGGCGGGTGAACAGCGTCTTCCGGCTCGTCACGTTCGGGAGCATGATGCTCGGCTTCGCGCTGATGGGCGGGCTGTTGCAGGCGTTCGGCCCAATTGAGACGGTCTATATCGGCGCGGCGCCGATGGTCCTCCTCGCGATCCTGACGACGTTCCACCCGCAGGTGCGCCACGCGGGCCGGATCGCGGATGTCGAGGCAGTGTAGGCTCAGACCGGCTCAAGGGGACGATGCGGCGCGGGCGGCAACGCGATGACGACCGCATCGCCCGGCCGGACCGGGCCGCCGCTGATGACCACCGCCATGATGCCCGCCTTGCGAATGAGGTTGCCCTGCGCGTCGCGGTCGAGCGTCGCCGCCATCAGGCCGGGCTGGATCTGATCGAGTTGCGCGCAGGGGTTGCGCAGACCGGTGATTTCGATGGTCGCCTCGTCGCCAAGTCGCAGCCGCGTGCCGGTCGGCAGGCCGAGCAGATCGACCCCCTCGGTAGTGATGTTCTCGCCCATCTGCCCGGCGGAGAGGTTGAACCCGGAGCCGCGCAGTTCCTCGTGGAGTTCGGCGTGAATCAGGTGAACCTGGCGGAGGTTCGGCTGGGTCGGGTCGCGCGCGACGCGCGAGCGATGCTTCACGGTCGTCCCCTCATGGGCATCATCCTCGACGCCAAGCCCTTGTCGCAACTGGATCGCCGACTGGTTGCCCTTCATCAGCGTGTGGCTTGCGCTGCGGCTCACCGCCGTCACTCTCCCCGTCATTTTTCCCTCCCCATTCCCTCTCAACTGACCGCTGCCGCCATGATAGCCGAAATCAGGCATTAGGATTCTTTCCGTCCTCTGCTGGGTACTCTTTTGGCGGATGTGGTTCAACGGGATTTCCCGTTTCCTCCGGCCCGTTTGCTGCTACACTCGTGCACGAACGATCCGTGAGTGTTGCGGCAGCAGGTGGGAGGGTGCGGTGAAGGATCAGCAAATGCGCAACGTGGTGCGCGCGCTCATCGTCGAATTTCTCGGGACATTCGCGCTGATATTCGCGGGTGCCGGGGCAATAATCGCGACGGAGGGCGGGAATCTCGTCGCGATTGCGCTGGCGCACGGGCTGGCGATTGGTCTGTTCGTTGCGGCGGCGGGGCACATCTCCGGTGGCGTCTACAACCCGGCAATTACGTTCGGCCTGGCGATCGCGCGCAAGCTCTCGGTTGGCCTCATCGTGCCGTACATCATCGCGCAGTTGGCGGGCGCGACGGTCGCGGCGCTCTGCCTGAAAGCCGTCTTTCCTGCTGTCGCGATCACCAAAGTCAACCTCGGCGTGCCGGGGATCGGCACGGGCATCTCGACGGGTGGCGCGTTCCTGGCCGAGGTCATCATGACCTTCTTCCTGATGTTCGTCATCTACGGGACGGCGGTTGATGAGCGCGGGCCGCGCGCTATCGCCGCCCTCGCCATCGGCCTGACGATCACGATGGACATCTTCGTCGGCGGTGGCGCGACGGGTGCGGTGATGAACCCCGCCCGCTGGTTCGGCCCCGCGCTCGTCGCGAACACATGGACGAAGGGCTGGCTCTGGATCGCCGCCCCTATCGTCGGCGCATTGATCGCGGCGGGACTCTACGCATACGTCCTCCAGGATCAGAGCGTGAATCCAAGCCCCGATGTGCTCGACGGCGAAGTCCCGCGCGACCGCCGGGCATAGAGACAGGACTGAGGGCTGCGGGTGCCCTCTGGGCGGCATGAGGACGAAGAGCCGGTTTCAATTCCTCACCCCCGGCCCCTCTCCATCGCCGCGAAAAACTCCGTGTGTCGAAGCCAGAGGGCGATGGAGAGGGGAGGGGAACACTTTTGCAATCGGCTCTTCGTCCTCAGTTCTTCGCCCTCAGCCCTGCCGTGTTTGCGGTGCTTGGCCTCGATCTCCAGGCCATCCAAGACCTTGTTACCCGCTTCGGCTGGTGGGGGATCCTCTTTCTCATGCTGCTGCAGGGGGCGACGCTGCCCGTCGCGAATGAGATCACGATGCCGCTGGCGGGGTGGCTGCTCGTGCAGGCGGCGGGGCGGTCGAAACTGTACATCCTGTATGCCGGTCTGGTCGGCGCGACGGGGTGGGTGATCGGTGCGCTGATCGCGTACACGATCATGGCGTTCGGCGGCAGGGCATTATTGCTGCGCCTCCGGCAACGGTTCCCACAGGTGGAGCGCGCCCTCGCGACCTCCGATGCGTGGTTTGCGCGGTGGGGCGCGTGGGCAGCCTTTTTCGCCCGCCTGCTCCCGATCTCGCGCACGATTATCACGCTCCCGGCGGGCGCGGCGCGGATGCCCGTCGTCCCATTCTCGGTCGCGACCTTCGGCGGGGCGTTCATCTGGTCAACGTTTCTCGCGGCGCTCGGCTATGCGGCGGGGAGCCAGTGGGAGAAGGTGCGCGGGCGGCTGGGGCAATACTACCTCCCCGTCACCATCGCGGCCATCGTGCTGCTGGTCGTCGCGCTCCTCGTCGGTGGGCGGCTGCGGGAACGCCGGGCGACACCGCGAAATGTGAACCGCCAGGACGTCAGGGATTCCTAACCCCCCTCTGCCCAGAGGGCACCCGCTTCCCTCGGAGGGAAGGGGACGGGGGTTAGGAATGCCCGGTAGTTTGCCGCGAGCAATCTTGACGGACAGCGGCGCAACACGGAGACTTCCCGCAGAGGAACACGGCGAACAATTCCATCACGCAAGGGGCCACAGATGGCAGTGACAATTGAGGCTGAACCCACCTTTCTCCGCACGCTGCCGGGGCGGTACTACTACGACCCCGCAATCTACGCGCGGGAGCAGGAGCGCATCTTCTCGACGATGTGGGTCTGCGTCGGGCGCGCGGAGGAATTGCCCGAGCCGGGCGCATACCGGACGTTCGACCTCGGCGGCGAGAATGTCCTGCTCGTGCGCGGGCGCGACCACATTCTGCGCGCCTTCCTGAATGTCTGCCGCCACCGGGGCGCGCGGCTCTGCACGGAGGAGTGCGGGCAGGCGCGGAACGCGATCCAGTGCCCTTACCACGCATGGACGTATGGGCTGGACGGCCAACTGCTCGGCGCGCCGAACGTCCTCGCGATGGAGGAGTTCGACCGGGGCGCGTGTGGCCTCGCGCCCGTCGCGCTCGACACATGGGCGGGCCTCCTGTGGGCGAATCTTTCCGACAACCCGCCACCATTGCACGCGCAGGTCACGGCGGCGGTCATCGACCGCTTCGGCGAGGAGGAGACCTTCGCGCGGTACCGCATGGAGGAGTTGCGCGTTGGCAAGACGATTGAGTACACCGTGCACTCGAACTGGAAGTTGACAATCGAGAACTTCATGGAGTGCTACCATTGCGGCCCGATGCACCCAGAACTCTGCGACCTCCTGCCGGAGTTCCGCGGTGGCACGGCATACCAATCGGGCCGGGGGACGGAGTTCGCGGCGGGCGTCGATGCGCTGACGCTCTCCGGCAAGGCGAGCCGGCCGCCGCTGCCGGGGCTACCGCCGGAGGATCAGCGCCGCTATTACGGTGTCGTGCCGCTCCCCAATGTGCTCATCAGCCTGCTGCCGGACCATGCCGTCATTCATACCCTCTGGCCCGAGGGGCCGGAACGGACGCGCATCATCTGCGATTGGGCGTTTCACCCCACCGCGATTACCGCGCCGGACTTCGACCCGATGGACGTGGTCGAGGTCTTCGACATCGTCAACAGGCAGGACTGGAACGTCTGCCAACTCTCGCAACTCGGCGTTCGCTCGAAGGTCTACAAGGACGGCGGCATTTTTGTTCCGAGCGAGCGGCATATCCGCCGGTTCAACGACTTCGTGATCGCGCAACTGGGCAGGGGGTAGGTACACAGATGGCAACGTACGATCTCGTCATCATTGGCGCGGGCAATCTCGGTCTCTGGACAGCACACGAACTGGCGAAGCGCGGCTTCGGGCGGATCGCGGTGTGCGAGCGGAGCTGGGCAGGCTCCGGCGCGACGACGCGCTCGGCGGGCGTGGTGCGTCAGCAGGGCGGGTCGGAGACCGCGATCAAACTGGGCATGTGGTCGCGCGAACGGTACATCGGCCTCGGTACGGAACTGGGGCTGGACAGCGGCTTCGTCGAGACCGGCTACTACGTCCTCGCGGAGACCGAGGGGGAGAAGGCGGCGTTCCTCGATCTCGTGCGCTTGCGCCGGAAGTGCGGCCTGCAAAATGAGTGGGTGGACGCCGGCGAGGGCCGAAAGATGTTTCCGCAACTCGACTGGGAACCCCTGCTCGGCGCGACGTACACGCCGGACGACGGCTACGTGCATCCGCCGATCGTCGCGCGCAATATTACCGTCGCCGCCGCGCGTGCGCCGTCCGTCGATCTGTTCGAGCGGTGCGTCGTCGAGGGGATCGAGCGCGTTGGTGGCGCGTATCGCGTGCGGACGACGCGCGGCACATTCGAGGCGGAGCGTGTGCTCGACGCGGGTGGGCCGCGCGGGGCGCAGGCAATCGGGGCGATGGTCGGCGTCGATGTGCCGGTGATGGCGTCGCGGCACCTCGTCGTGACGTTCCCCGATGTCGCGCCATTCCCGATGTTCTTCGCGCTCCAGAAGGGTGTCTACGTCCGCCCGGAGGAGCAGGGCGCGCTGCTCGGCCTGAGCAACCCGCATGAGAAGGCGGACACCACGAGCCGCTACCAACTCGACTTCGATTGGGATTACTTCGAGGAGATGCGGCCCGCGTGGGAGTCGGTCTTCCCGGCGCTCGCCGGGCAGCGTGTGTCGCGGTCGTGGGCCGGGTCCATCGACTACACGCCCGATCATCTGCCGATCATCGACCAGCCGCAGGCGGGGTTCTACGTGCTCGCCGCCGGTGGGCACGGCATGATGTGGGGCCCGGCGCTCGGCATGAAGATGGCGGAGTTGATCGCAGACAGCGCGGTGCGCGACCTGCCGGACGATGAGATCAGCCTGGCGCGATTCTCCCGCCCGCTCGCGCGGCACGACGCCATCGCGCTCCCATTCCCGACAAGTTAAGGGTGCGAATTCGCGTGGCGGCGGTTCTCGTTGGACAGACCGACGATGCGGAGACGGCGTACCCATCACTTTGCCCAAGGAAGCGTCGCATACCTTGACGCGCGGTGATTTGCTGGTATCGTGACGGGAACACGGAAAGCAAGGCAGCACGGGGTCCGTTTGCACCGGTGGGAAGACGTTCGGTTCCGCCATGTTTGGTGAAAGGGAGAAGGCAACCATGAAACAGACACATCGATTCCGCCGTGTCGCCGCGATGGCGCTCCTCGCGCTAATCGTGCCATCGCTCCTCGCCGCGTGCGGTGGTGGCGCGAGTGCGACGGCAACCAGCGCCGCACCGACGGTGAAAGCGGCGCAGACAACCATCACCGGCGCGGCCACCAGTGCCGGGCCGACAACAAGCGCCGCCGCCACAACCGTCACTGGCGCGGCGACGAGCGCGGCACCGACGACCAGTGCTGCGGCCACGACGGTGACGGGGGCCGCGACTAGCGCCGCCCCGACCGTGAACGCGGCGGCAACCACTGCGGGGGGCGGCACGGCTGCGAAGAGCGGTGGCCAACTCGTCGTCGGCGTCAGTTTCGACGACTTCATCACGTTCGATCCGGGCCACTTCTACGAGGTCGAGGATAACCCGATCTATGCGGGCACCTACGAGCCGCTCGTGCGGCAGAACCCGCCGGACTTGACGAAGTTCCAGCCCGTGCTCGCGAAGGAAATACCGACGACGCAGAACGGCGGCATCTCGGCGGACGGCAAGGTGTACACATTCAAACTGCGCGACAACGTCAAGTTCCACAGCGGCAATATCATGACGGCAGACGACTGGGTCTTCTCGCTCACCCGCCTGCATTTCCTGTCCGATAACCCGTCGTTCCTCGCGGACCCGTACAGCACGAAGGACGCCGTGAACATCAAGGCCGTGGACAAGATGACCGTCCAGGTCACGCTCGCCGACGTCAATGTGGCGTTCCTCTCGTACCTCGCGACGAGCAACTCGGTCGTGGTGGACAGCAAGCTGGTCAAGGAGAAAGGCGGCACCGACGCCGCCGACGCCAAGGACAAGGACAAGGCGAAGGATTACCTCGACCAGAACAGCGCCGGGACAGGGCCGTTCATCCTCAAGTCATTCAAACTGAAAGAAGAATTGGTCCTCGACAAGAACCCGAACTACTGGCGCGACCCGGCCAAATTGGACAGGATCGTCTACAAGGCGGTGCAAGGTTCCGGCCCGCAGCGACAGCAACTGGAAGCCGGCACGATTGACATCGCCGAGGACCTCGACGCGGACGCAGTCGCCGAACTCAACAAGGGCGGCAAGTTCACTGTCATCACCGGCGACACGCTCAATCACACCTACCTCGCGCTGAACACGTCGCAGGATGTCGGTGGGCCGCTCGCGAACAAGCTCGTGCGCCAGGCAATCGGCTACTCCATCGACTACAAGGGGATCATCGACGGGCTGCGCAAGGGTCAGGCGGTTCAGCCGCCGACCATCGTCCCGCAGGGCCTCCTCGGCGTGGACAAAGCGCAGCAGTACGCCTACAAGACGGACATCGCCAAGGCGAAGGACCTCGTTAAGCAGGCGAACGCCGTCGGGCAGACGGTGAAGTTCACCTTCAACGCCGGTGGTTCGTACGACGGCATCGCCGCCGAGACGTGGGCGGCGAAGCTGAAGGCGGACATCGAGCAGAGCGGCCTGAAGGTCGAACTCGCGCCCGTCGAGCCGCAGCAGCGCCTCGGGGATTACCGGGCCGGGAAACTCCAATTCACCATCTCCGGCTGGTCGCCGGACTACGCGGACGTGCACACCTACGCGGACCCATTCGGCAGTTCGACGGGTGCAGCGGCGAAGCGCGTCAAGTACAACAACCCCGAGGTGGACAAATTGCTCAGCCAGGGGTTGAAGGAAAGTGACCCGGCGAAGCGCGGGGACATCTACACGCAGATTCAGAAGATCATCGTCGATGACGCGCCATTCCTCGTGCTCGAACAGCCAAAGGCGCAGATCGTTATGAAGAAGAGCATCACCGGGTACGTCTATCACCCGGTCGAGCTTGTCGATCTCTATGCCCTGGCGAAGACGGCCTAATCGGGGGAGTGACGAGTACTGAGTGACTGAGTACTGAGTGGGATTTCGTATCACTCAGCACTCAGCGCTCAGCACTCAGCACTTTTTACTTGCGGAGCGACGTGTGATCCAGTATCTCATCCGGCGAGTGGCGCTCTCGGTGCTCGTGATCCTCCTCGTGACGGTCGCGACATTCGCGCTCGCGCACGCGGTGCCGGGCGACCCAACGGCCTCCATCATCAGCGAGAAGATCGCGACACCGGAGGTGATCGCGCAGGTCCGCAAGAAGTACGGCTTCGATAAGCCCGTGCCGGTACAGTACGCGCTGTACATGAAGAATCTGCTGCACGGCGACCTCGGCCAGTCACTCACAACGCGTCGCCCGGTGGCAACGGACCTCAGGCAGTTCTTCCCCGCAACGGTCGAGTTGGCGACCTTCGCGCTGCTCATCGCGATCCTCATTGGCGGGCCGCTCGGCGTGCTGGCGGCGATCCGCCACAACGGCGCGGCGGACTACGCGGCGCGCGGCGTCGCGCTCTTTGGCGGCGCGGTGCCGATCTACTTCCTCGCCCTCCTCGCGCAGACGATTTTCGCCTATCGGCTCAAACTTCTGCCATTCAGCGGGCGACTCGACGACGGCGTGACCGCGCCGAAGCACCTAACGGGGCTGTACACCGTCGATTCACTGCTCCACGGGCAGTGGGACCTCCTCGGCATGTCGCTCAAGCACGCGATCATGCCGGCGTTCGTGCTCGCGTCGTTCTCCGTTGGTATCATCGCGCGGATGGTCCGCTCGTCACTGCTCGACGTGATGAACAATGATTACGTGCGGACGGCGCGCGCGAAGGGACTGGGGGAACGCGCTGTCATCGGCAGCCACGCGCTGCGGAATGCGCTCATCCCGACGGTGACGGTGCTCGGCCTGACATTCGGTGGCCTGATTGCGGGTGCGGTCTTCACGGAGACGATTTTCCGCTGGCCGGGCATCGGGCAGTACGCGGTGCAGACCGCCACGAAGCTCGATTTCGCGGGCATCCTCGGTGTCACGCTGATCACGGCGTTCGTCTTCGTCGTCTTCAACCTCGTTGTGGACTTGCTCTATGGTGTCCTCGACCCCCGCATCCGCCTGAGCTGACGCGGGTGGACGGTTGTCGCCCCAGAGGCAAAGAGGGCACAGAGCAGGACCAAAGAGAAATGAGGGTGAGGAAAGACGAAGGCTGAATGGTACCTCGTTCCCCTCATTTTCCCTCTGTGCCTCTGTGGCTAGATCTGCCTTCGTTCGGCTGTATCGGGAGACGCGGATGGCGACGGTGACGGCACAGGAAGCGACGGGGATCGGGCAGGCGCGGGTGCGGCGGGATCGGTCGCCGTTCGTTAAGGCGCTCCTCTCGCTACGGCGGAACCCGCTGGCGATGGCGGGCCTCGTCGTCCTCGCGATGTGGCTCGTGATCGCGGTCATCGTGCCCGCCGTCGCGCCGTACGAGCCGAATCAGCAGGACATCGTCAATCGCTTGCAGGGGCCGAGCGCGAAGCACTTCTTCGGGACGGACGACCTGGGGCGGGACATCTTCAGCCGCGTGCTCTACGGGGCGCGCATCTCCGTCCCGGCGGGGATGCTGACGATCCTCGTCACCGCGACCATCGGTATCATCCTCGGCGCGTTCGCGGGGTACGTCGGCGGGTGGCTCGACAACCTCATCATGCGCGCCGCCGATGTCGTGCTCGCGTTCCCGTCGATCATCCTCGCGATGGCGATTACGGCGGTGCGCGGTGGCCCCGGCGTGTCGAACGCGCTCGTGGCGATTATCCTTGTGCTCTGGCCGGAGTACGCGCGGGTGATGCGCGGCGCGGTGCTCTCCCTGAAGCAGAACGACTACGTCACCGCCGCCGAGTCGATCGGCGCGAGCCGGTCGCGCATCCTCCTGCGGCACATCCTGCCCGGCACGGACGCGCCGATCGTCGTCAAGGCGACGCTGGACATCGGCGCGGCGATCATCCTGATGGCGGGGTTGTCATTCATCGGGCTGGGCGCGGTGCCACCGAACCCGGAGTGGGGCGCGATGATCAACGCCTCCGTCGCCAAGTTCCAACTCTGGTGGCTCGGCACCTTCCCCGCGCTCGCCATTGTCAGCGTCGTCATGTCGCTGAACTTCATCGGCGACGCCCTCCGCGACGCGCTCGACCCGCGCCTCAGGGGGAAGTAGGGAAAGTGCTGAGTGCTGAGGACCGAGCGTATCTACTCGGTCCTCAGCACTGCGTTAGTGACAGGCTTCGGCCTGGCCCTTTTTGCCCTGCACGCGGAACGAGTGGCCGCAACCGCAGGTGGAGGCGGCGTTCGGGTTCTTGACGGTGAAGCCGCGCCCGAGCAGGGAATCGGCGTAATCGACCTGCGAGCCGCCGACCATCTCCAGCGTCTCGTCGTCCATCAGCACCTTGACGCCGTCCACGTCGCTGACGTTGTCGCCGGGGCGTACCTGATTATCGAAGAACATGCCATACGAGAAACCCGCGCAACCGCCGCCCTGCACCATGATGCGCAGGTGCGCTTCCTTGCCGACGGCGCGCTGCTCGCCGATCAGTTCAACAAGTTTCTCGCGAGCGGTATCGGTGAAGAAAACGGCCTGCCCATCCTCGATCTGTACGGGGGCCTCAATTTCAGTAACCATCGTGCTCGTGTCTCCTTCCGCATGACCGCCATGTTTCTGATGCAATGATACCCCCGATGTACGGGTACGTCTATCGCATCCGTTTTGTATCACGCAGGCACCTTGTCTTTGTTCCGACGCATTTGGCGACGAATCGTGCTTGTTCGACCGTCTCGGGCTGTCGTGCGAAGGAAAAAATTACGGGCGGATGATACAATAGTAAACCAATCACGTTGTTCAGCGAAGCGTTGTGGAGGCGATAGTGGACGAAATCGCGCGCGAGATGACAGCCACCGCCGTCCTCGATGGCATCGAAGGAAACATCCGCGCACTCTTCACCGCGTTTGGCTGTCTCCCTGCGGCGGAAGTCGAAGACAGCCCCGAAATGCTGCGGTTTCTCAGCGGTATCCCGTTCCCCCTCTTTAACGGGATCACCGGCGCGCATCTCGCTTCCGACGCCACGGATGCGATGGTTGCGACGGCGCTCGCGCCGTTCCGGGAACGGCATCTGCCGATGCTCTGGTGGATCGGGCCAGCGACCGTACCGGCGGATCTCGGCGCACGCCTCGAAGCGCATGGATTGACGCGCATCGGGGAGATGCCGGGTATGGCGATTGACTTGCGTACCCTCGATGATCGACCGCCCATGATTTCCGGTCTGGCGATCATGCCCGTTCGCGACGCCGCGACGTTGCGGCGCTACATCGACGTACTGGTCGCTGGCTATCCGCTTCCCGCAATCGCTGGCGAGGGGTTTACCGACCTGTGCGCTCGTCTCGGCTTGGATGACACCCTGCCGATCCGCCACTATCTTGCCCTGCTGGACGGCGAGCCGGTGGCCACGTCGATGCTCGCGCTCGCGGGCGGTGTCGCGGGCGTCTGGAATGTGGCAACCCTCCCCGCCGAACGACGGCGGGGCATCGGCACGGCGATTACCGGCGCGGCGCTCCTTGACGCTCGTGCCGCTGGGTACGATGTCGGCGTTCTGCTCTCGTCAAAACAGGGCTTCGGTACGTACGAGCGAATGGGATTTCGCCAACACTGCACGGTCGCGCAGTATCTCTATCAGCCGTAATACGTGACCTGAATGCTACGTTTCGAGGAGCGTGACGATGCCGCCGTCGTTCGCGTGGCGCAGCGCGGTGGTGTAGAGGCGGTGGTAGAAGCCGCCCAGGGCGATCAGTTCCGCGTGTGTCCCCTGCTCGATGATCCGCCCGCCGTCGATGACGACGATGATGTCCGCCTCCACGATCGTCGAGAGGCGGTGCGCGATCACGAGCGATGTGCGGCCATGCAGCACCGTGCGGAGCGCCTCCTGAATGATCTGCTCGGTCTGCGTATCGACGCTGCTCGTCGCCTCGTCCAGCACGACGATGCGCGGGTCCGCGAGGATGACGCGCGCGAAGGCGATCAACTGCCGCTGCCCGATGCTCAGGCCGCTGCCGCGCTCCCCAACCTCACTGGCGTAGCCGTCCGGCAATCGGGCGATGAAGTCGTGCACGCCGACTGCGCGCGCCGCCGCCTCCACCTCCGCGTCGGTCGCGTCCAGCTTGCCGTAGCGGATGTTCTCTGCGATCGTCGTGGAGAAGAGGAACGTGTCCTGGAGGACGATGCCAAACTGGCTTCGGAGCGACGCGAGCGTGACATCGCGCACATCGTGGCCGTCGATCAGGACGTGCCCGTCCCAGACATCGTAGAAGCGCGGTACCAGATTGATCGTGCTCGATTTGCCCGCGCCGGTGGGGCCGACGAACGCGACCGTCGCGCCCGGTGGGATCGTCAGCGTGAGATCGCGGAGCACGGGCGTCGTCGTGTAGCCGAAGGTGACGTGATCGAAGACGATCTCGCCGTCGATCCGGGGGAGCGGGGTCGCGTCGGGCGCATCGAGGATGTCCGGCGGCTCGTCGAGCAGTTCGAAGACCCGCTCTGCGGCGACGGTCGCGGCCTGGAGCGTGTTGTAGCGGTCGGAGAGCGTGCGCACCGGCTGGAAGAAGCGGGTGACGTAGCCGATGAACGCGGTGAGCGCGCCAATCGACAGGGTATGGTTGATGACGCTGTTCCCGCCGACGACGAGGACGATCACCGTCGCGAGGCCGCTGACCATCTCGACACTGGGCGCGAGCACCGAGTTGAGGCGAATCGAGTGCGTCGTCACATCGTAGACCCGGTGGTTCAGGCGCTCGAAGCGGTCGAAGTTCTCCCGCTCGCGCCGGAACGACTGGATGACGCGCATCCCGCTGATATTCTCCGCCGAGTACCCCGTCAGGCGGCTCGTGGCGGCGCGAACGGCGCGGTAGACGCGGATCGCGAACCGCCGCCAGATCATCACGATGCCGATCATGATCGGCAGCACGACGTACGAGAGCAGCGCGAGTTCCACATTGATCGTCAGCATGGCGAAGACGATGCCGACGAGGATGAGCAGGTCCGCGAACAGGCCGATGATGCCGTCCGTCAGCAAGTCCTGGAGGACGGAGACATCATTCTGGATGCGCGAGATGAGCCGCCCGACGCCCATGCGGTCGAATGTCTTGAAGCCGAGAATCTGGATGTGCCGGAAGAGTGTGTACCGCAGGTCGAAGATCACGCGGTTGCCGACGCGGGTGGTCGTGTACCCCTGCGTCCAGCGCGCCCCGAAGACGAGGAGCACGCACGCGAGGAACGCCCCGACCGCGATGCCCAGCGTGCGCGTGCTTGCCCGCGCGATGCCTTGGTCAATCGCGACGCCAAGCAACCGGGGCAGGGCGAGTTCGCCGAGTGTCTGAAAGGTGATCGCGGCGAGGGCGATGGCGCACGACGCGCGGTACGGCTTGAGGAAGGCCAGCAGGCGGCGCGCACTCTCCTTGTTCAGCCCACGCCCGAGGTCGTTCTCGCGATCATCGAGCGAGAGGTACGGCGGCGCGCCCGGCTTCGCGCCGTTCGTTGCGGGAGCGGCGACGGGGGCCGCGCCAATGGCGACTTTGCTCATGCATCACTCCCCGGCATCGCCCCGATCTCCACCATCACATCGGGAACGTGCGCACCACCATCAACGGGTGCGCCGCTGCTCTGCGTCTGCACATCGTGGATGCGGCGGTACGCACCGTCGCGCGCGAGCAACTCGGCGTGCGTGCCCTGCTCCACAATCTCACCGTCCGCCAGCACGCAGATCTGGTCCGCGCCCCGGACGCTGCTCAGCCGTTGCGCGATGATGAAGGTCGTGCGCCCCTCCATGAGGACAGCGAGCGCCCGCTGAATCTCATACTCCGTCTCCATATCGACGCTGCTCGTCGCGTCGTCCAGCACGAGGATGCGCGGGTTGAGGAGGAGGGCGCGTGCGATGGCGAGTCGCTGCTTCTGGCCGCCGGAGAGATTCACGCCCCGCTCGCCGAGGAGCGTGTCGTACCCCTCCGGCATCCGCGCGATGAAGTTGTGCGCCTGTGCGGCTTTGGCGGCGGCGATCACATCGTCCAGCGACGCATCGGGCCGCCCGTACGCGATGTTCTCCCGGATCGAGTCGGAGAAGAGGAATGTCTCCTGCAGGACGAACCCGACATTGGCGCGGAGCAGCGGCAAATCCCACTGGCGCACATCGACGTCATCGACCCGCACCGTGCCGCTGTTCGCGTCGTAGAAGCGGGCGAACAACTGGATGATGCTCGTTTTGCCACTGCCCGTCGCGCCGACGAGACCGACGACCGAACCCGGCGGCGCGTCGATGGAGATGCTGCGCAGCACCTCCCGGCTTTCGCGCGTGTAGGCGAAGCGCACCGCGTCAAGCGTGACATGGCCGCGCACTGCAGCGGGGTAGTAGGCCTCCGGCGGGCTGACGATGCGCGGTCGCCGCTCCAGTATCTCGTAGACGCGCTCGGTGCTCGCGAAGGCGAGGGCGATGTTGTTGACGATGGAGCCGATCTGCCGGATCGGGTCGGTTAGTTGCGTCAGATAGAGATAGAAGGCGAGCAGCGTGCCAATTTGCAGGTGCCCATGGATCACCTGCAACCCGCCGACACCGATCACCGCCGCCGTGCCGATGCCGGTGATCATCGGCAGGTTCGCGTTTGCGAGTACCGAGAGTTTCGCGGCATCCATCTGCCGGTCGAAGAGCGCGGTACCCGCCCCGGCGAACTTTGCGGACTCGAAGTTCTCCCTGCCGAACGCGCGGACCAGCCTCATCCCCGCGAGGTTCTCCTGCACCACGTTGACCACCTGCCCGAACTGCTGCTGCGCGCGCAGGTAGCGTGGCCGGACGCGCCCACCGAAGACGAGCGTGACGGCGAGCAGGATCGGTACGATCACAAGCGCGAGCAGCGCGAGTTGCCAGTTCAGGGTGAACATGATAACCGCGCTGCCCGTCACCAGCACCGTTGTTTGCAGCAGCACGCGGAAGGCGGGCGAATAGAAGCGGCGGATGTTGCGGATGTCCTCCGTGAGCCGTGAGAGCAATTGCCCGGTCTGCGCCGTGTCGTAGAACGAGAATGAGAGCGCTTCGAGGTGGCGAAAGAGCCGGTTGCGGAGATCGTACGAGACGTGCTCGCCGATCCACTGCGTCGTCACGGAGCGGAGGTAGGTTGTGATCGCGGAGAGGATGGCGACGGCCATGATCGCGATCGCGGTGACGATGAGCATCCGGTGATCGCCCGACGCGATGCCGCCGTTGATAAGGGAGCGGATCAGCAGTGGTTGCAGGAGCGAGAAGCCGACACTCGTGAGGATGCTGAACACCGCAAGGATCGCGAGGAGGGGAGTGTCCCACGCATGGCGCACGAGGCGTCGCACCAGGTAGCGTACGCTGTGCTGATTGAGCATTACCCCTCCCCGTGGCCCGCGACGTGGGATGCATCCCATGCCGCCAGCAGCAGAAATTTCACTGAGCGATAATGGGCGACGAACCATTCGTTGTCAATCGCATCACAATCGTGGGGGGTGGCCCTAACCCCCCGGCCTCCTTCCCCACGGAGGAAGGGGGAGGAGAAGGCTTCACTCTTTTGAGGTGACCCTTTGCAAAATCAAAGGCGAAAAACTTGCTACGATTGATAAAGAAGACTGAACGCCGCATCGCAGGATCATGGGAGGATTATGCATGGATTTTTCATGGAGCGCGCGGAACGAGGAACTGCGGAGTCTGACGCGGCGGATTACGGAGGAAGTCGTCGCGCCGCGCGCCGCTGAGATCGACGCAGCAGGCGAGTATCCGCACGACATCTTCGACACGTTCAAGGAGGCGGGACTGCTCGGCCTGAGCATCGACCCGCAGTACGGCGGCACCGGCGACGGCACGCTCGGCCTCGCCATCGCGGTGGAGGAGGTGGCGCGGGCCTGCTGCAACTCCGGCCTGCTCCTGCTGATGGCGCGATTGAGCACCGTCCATATCGCCATTGCCGGCACGGAGGAGCAGAAGCGACGCTATCTCGGCGGCGTCGCGCGGGGCGAGATGAAGGGTGCGTTCGCCCTCACCGAGCCGGAGGTCGGCTCCGACTCCGGGCACATCGGCACAGCGGCGGCGCGGGACGGCGATGCGTACATTCTCAATGGCACGAAGCGGTGGGCGGGGCAGGCGACTGTCGCGGATTACGTCATCGTCGCGGCGCGGACCGGCGAGGGGAGCCGCGAGATTGGCGTCTTCATCGTGCCGACGGACAATCCCGGCTTCCGCATCGTCCGCACGATGCCGAAAATGGGCGTCAACGCCGTGCCCGTCGTGGAGATCGCGCTCGAAGAATGTCGCATTCCCGTGGGGAACCGCGTCGGGCCGGAGCAGGGCGGGTTCCGTGTTCTCCTGCAAGGGCTGAGCCTCGTGCGGCCCATCGTCGCGGCGCGCGGGCTGGGGCTGGCGGCGGGTATCCTCCAGTATGCGACGGAGTACGCTCGCGCGCGGCGCTCAATGGGGAAGCCGATCATCGAGCACCAGGCGGTCAGTTTCAAACTGGCCGAGCGGGCGATGGAACTCGAGGCGGCGCGGCTCTTGACTCATCGTGCGGCGTGGCTGATCGACCAGGGTAAGACGACCCCGGCGGACGCGACCCACTACAGCATGGCGAAGGCGTACACGACGGAGATGGCCGTCCGCGCGGCGGATACCGCCCTGCAAACCCTCGGCGGTAACGGCTACTTGAAGGAGTACCCGACCGAGCGGTTCTACCGCGACGCGCGCCAGTTGATGCTCGTCGAGGGCACGAGCGAGATTCAGCGCCTCATCATCGCGCGCGCAATCGAGGTTGGCGATTACCAGTGGTGAGAGCGAATGAGGTCATGCAACGTGGGGCGGTTCGTCAGAGCCGCTCCCACTCTTCGCGGGCGATTTCCGCGTCCCGCAAAATCCGTGCGAGTAATCTCTTGCTGATATCGCCCTGATGCGGATTTGGAATACTGATGCGTTTGCCTTCGCGACGCATAAATTCGTGCTGGCTTCCGGGGTACGGCCCCATGCAGCCCAGTTCACGGAGATAGCGAATCAAGTCTCGTCGCTTGATCGCTGCGAGAGGGGGCACTTACACGGGCGCTTTCGCACGAACATTGAGATCGATTCCGTCGACAATGGGAATCGTATCCATCCACGCGAGACCCGTGAGTATCCAATCTTCCAATGTACTCTGGAGTTCTTCTCGGCATCCTTCGAGTGTCGGCGCATTTGCCCACAAGCCGCTTAAACCAGGGATGTGACCGTAGAACGAGTTGTCGTCCTCGATAATCTCGTATTCCGCGTGGCGCATCGCCGCCTGAATGTATGCGGTCAGCATCTTCACGCTCCTTATTGCAAATCAGATGCCCATATCGTACATGCTGTGCGGTGCCTTCGCCACTTTCCCCCATTATCGTCGCAAAAGATCGACCTCCGTTGGCGGCGTGACGTGGATGTGCTTCGCCCACGACGGCTCGCGCGCGGCGAGGGCAGTGTACATCGCATACGCGGCGTGGCGGTAGGAGAAGTGGCCGCCGACCTTCGTGCGCTGCTCGATGATGTACGCCGCCTCCGCGTAGTCCATCTTGAAGAGTGCACGGCAGCGGTACGCCATCGGCAGGAGGTAGGACGCCTCCTCCGGGTGCGCGGGCGCGAGCGCGTCGATGGCGGTCTTCGCGCCGTCGAGGGCGCGCTGATATCGCGCCACCAACCCCACGCTGGCGGCGCGGGTCGCCGCGTCGTCGCCGAGGCCCCATGCGAACCACCGGTTGGCGTCGTCCGTCCCGTGGACAGCGGAGAAGGCGGGGATGATCTGGACGCAGCGGCGGTGCCGGTGCAGGTCGCGGAACGCGCCGATGTCGATGGTGCAATCGAATTGGAGCGGCGCGCCCACCTGATGCGCCCGGAGCAGGTCATCGTGCGGGCCGCGATGGCGCACCGAGAGATCGACAATTTCCTGCTTGAACGCATCCGAGAGTTCGCGGACGATTTCGAGGATTTGCGCGTAGGCGTGCTGACCGGGGTCGTACTGGTAGAGCAGCGTCGCGACGAGTTCATCCGTCGGCGGGGCGGCAGGGGCGAGCGCGACAGTCGGGCTGGCAGCGTCGCGCGGGAGGTCGCCGAGCAGTTCGGCGGCGGCCTCTATCAGGTCGCGGGCCGTGGCGATCTGGTACGCGAGCGGCGCGGTGTACTTGACGAGCGTCGGCGCGGCGCCCTTCCGCTCCATCGCCGCGCCGAGGGCAGCGAGCGCATCGCGCGCCGCGTCCGGCAGATGAATGCCGTCGAGCGCCTGCCGCAACGATTCGGCGGCGCTCGCGGCGGGGTCGAACGCCGCACCCTGACAGGCGGCGCGCAACTCCTCCGCGACGCCGCGAATCTCCGCGTACGGCGACGAGAGCAGTTCGGCAATCTGCCGTTCGAGTGTCCGCGCGCTCGTGATCTGCCCGACGCTCGTGATCGTCGCGAGGGGCAGCAGGGTACGGGAGACATCGAAGGCGCGGGCGCGCAGCGTCCGCTTGTAGTCGCCGTCGTTCATCGCGTCCGGCTTGCCGACGTGCTCAACGAGGAGCGCGGTCAGTTCCTTGGAGAGAGCGGCGTATTCCGCGAACAGCGCGTCCCCCGCCGCCGTGTACGCTGCCGCGTCGGGTGAGGCGGCGATGGCGTCCGGCGTGTAGTAACCGGTGCGCGCGAAGTCCTGGTAGCGCGTCGAGCGCTCCTGCCCATCCCAGAGTTGCTGATCGACGACGGCGATGGCGGCGAGGATCGAGATGTTCTCCACCGCCATCGCGACGTGCGCGAGGTCGGCAATCGACCGATGCCCATACTGGAAGTAGAAGGATTCGAGGAACTGCTCGGCGCGCTGCGCGGAGAGTTCCGTGACGGTCTGGCGCATCGACTGGCGCGAGCGCGAGTACTTGGCCATCGCGTAGGCCTGCACCTCGGGTTGGATGCCGGTCAGGGCATAGACGGTTCGCATTGGTCGCTCCAGCATGTAAAACCCGCTCCTCTCGCATTGACCGCAGTTCGCGCATCCGTAGTGTACGTACAGATATGGCTCGGCGCAAGGGGAGCGGGCGGACGATCATCAGCGATTGGGTGTATCGAGGAAGCCACGCTCGCGAAGCGCGTTTTCGCAGAGCAGGAGCGAGAGCGCGCTCTGCCCCTCCGGCATCTGCCCCGTCCGCGCGAGGTGCAGCGCGTCGCGGACGGGGAGGGGATGCGGCGCGATTTCCTCCGTCCGCTCCGGCGTCATCGCCGCCGAACGCTCCACACCCGTCGCGAGGAAGACGTGGAAACGCTGATTGCGCGACGAGCACGCGACGTAGAAAAAGCCGATATGATCGAGTGCGTCGCACGTCGCGCCCGTTTCCTCCCGCAACTCGATGCGCGCGACCTCCTCCGGCGTCGCGCCGGGGTGGTCGCGCATCCCGCCCGCCGGAATTTCGAGGCACCACCGGTCGAGCGGGTAGCGATACTGCCGGATCAGCAGGAGGTCGCCGCCCGGCGTGACGGGGACGATGCCGACGGCGTCCGCGCGTTCCTCATAGGTGTAGATGACCTCGCCCTTATCCGCGATACGCACGCGGTCTTGCCGGAGCCGCATCCAGGGGGTTGTCAGCAGGTGCCGCGACTCCAACACGCACCAGCCGAGTTTCGCGCCTTCGGGCTTGTCGTCCATTTGAGCCATCCTTCGTGTGTCATCAGTGTATCGCGCGCATGAAACGGGAAGGAACCGGAGCCTTTACGCCAGCGTCAACACCGTGTAGCATCTCCGCGACGCACGCACATGACCGTAGCACACGTTTCGCATTTTGCCCTTCGCACGGCGTGCGGAGGACGCGCGTGTTGGGCGTCAATTGCTCGCCAAGGGTCATGTGCCCAGAACTGATCTCTCGACCGCAAAGGATGGTGGAAGCATGACGGCCGCGCACCCCCCCGGTACGCCTGCGGGCGATGGACAGGAGACGGTCCTGCCCGCGTCGTTGCTGGCGGGGCGATACCGCATCGAGCGGGTGATCGGGGAGGGGGCGTTCGGGCGCGTCTATCTCGCCCTCGACTCCCGCCTGCGCCGCAACGTCGCCGTTAAGGAGTTGCTCGCGACGCGCGAGCACACCGACCCGGAGACGTACGCCCGCTACCTGGAGCGATTCCAGCGGGAGGCGCGGGCGACGGGGACGATCCAGCACCCGAACGTCGTCACGGTCTACGACCTCCATGTGGACGCGGACGGCAACCACTACCTCGTGATGGAGTACGTCG